>Ga0316575_10000023_pt1 | contig 38722 bp, 35 predicted proteins | sample J5NA_FD_203072 | JGI IMG/M metagenome (GOLD analysis project Ga0316575, IMG submission 203072) | Rhizosphere microbial communities from salt marsh grasses in Alabama, United States - J5-7_050615r2r3 | ecosystem: Host-associated > Plants > Roots > Rhizosphere | place: USA: Alabama | collected...
CGTGAGGCAGGGATAAGAGAAGAAACGATTGCGGATATTTTGTGGCATACGCGCCAGGGTATGACGGCACATTATTCAGTCGTACAGATTGATGAGCTGGTGGAGGCGTTAAACCGCATCACAGATGAACGCAGTCGGGTGAATCGTAGCCTTGCCATGATTAGGCGGGAACAGGATGGTGAGAAAAGTCACCCAAAAGTCCCCATCGAAAATGAAAAAGGAGTCAGACTTTTAGCCTAACTCCTTGATTTGTTGGTGCGCCCGGAGCGATTCGAACGCCCGACCCCTTGGTTCGTAGCCAAGTACTCTATCCAGCTGAGCTACGGGCGCGCACTTTTGTTACCTTGGCGGAGAGGGAGGGATTCGAACCCTCGATACAAGTTTAAGCTCGTATGCGCCCTTAGCAGGGGCGTGCCTTCGACCTCTCGGCCACCTCTCCGAAGGCCGCGCATAATAGAGTAACACACCTGAAAGGTCAAACGATTATGCTTCTTCCTGGTCCAGGCCGAAGGCCTTGTGCAGTACGCGCACGGCAAGTTCGAGGTATTTCTCGTCGATGACCACGGAGATTTTTATCTCCGAGGTCGAGATCATCTGAATGTTGATTCCCTCTTCTGCCAGGGTGCGGAACATCTTGCTGGCGATACCGACATGAGAGCGCATTCCGACTCCGACAACCGAGACTTTGGCTGCCCTGCTATCGCCGATCACTTCGCGCGCACCAATGTGCGGTTGCACTTTGCTCTTCAGGATGTCCATCGCCTTGGCATACTCGTTTCTATGCACAGTGAACGAAAAGTCAGTGGCGCCATCTTCGCCGACGTTCTGGATGATGATATCCACGTCGATATTGGCGTCGCTAACCGGCCCTAAAATCTGGTAGGCAATCCCCGGTTTGTCGGGCACGCCCATCACGGTGATTTTTGCTTCATCGCGGTTGAATGCGATCCCGGAAATGATTGCTTGTTCCATTTTGTCGTTATCCTCAACAGTAATCAGCGTGCCCTCGCCTTCTTCTTCAAAACTCGACAGCACGCGCAGCTTGACCTTGTATTTACCCGCAAATTCCACCGAACGAAGTTGCAGCACCTTGGAACCCATACTGGACATCTCGAGCATCTCCTCGAAGGTGATGCTCTTCAGGCGGCGCGCCTCGGGAACCACACGCGGGTCGGTGGTGTATACGCCATCCACATCGGTATATATCTGGCACTCGTCGGCACGCAGCGCGGCTGCGATCGCCACGCCCGTGGTATCCGAACCACCGCGACCCAGCGTGGTGATGTTGCCGTGTTCGTCCACGCCCTGGAATCCTGCCACCACAACAACACAGTCTTTTTCCAGATCGCCCATGATGTTCTGTTCGTCGATACTGACAATGCGCGCCTTGGTATGGGCGCTGTCGGTCAGTATCTTCACCTGCGCGCCGGTGTAGCTTTTGGCTTTTACCCCATGTTCCTTCAGCGCCATTGAAAGCAGGCCGATGGTGACCTGTTCGCCGGTTGAAATGATGACGTCGAGTTCGCGCGGATCAGGATGCTTCTGGATTTCGTGGGCAAGGGCCACCAGACGGTTGGTTTCGCCGCTCATCGCGGAGACCACGACCACCACCTGATTTCCGAGTGCCTTGAATTTGGCAACGCGCCGTGCCACATTCTTGATGCGGTCTGGACTTCCGACCGATGTGCCGCCGTACTTCTGAACTATGAGTGCCACGTTTTATCCACGCATGACTTGAAAAGAGGCGGGATTTTAGCTCAATTGGCGCAAAAAAACGAGGTCGGTCAGGTAACTGATTTGCTAAACTCGGGCCGCCTGACACGCCCATCCGGAAGAAAAATGACTGAAATCATTGCACGCGAATTTCCTGCAGCCATTGCGCAACACCTGCAAACAAGCGGATGTTCTCCTGCCATGGCAAGGATTTTTGCAGCGCGCGGAATCACGGACAGCACACAGCTGGAAACCTCCCTTTCCGGACTGCTGCCCTTTGACAGCATGAAGAATGTCACCGCAATGGCACGCTTGCTGGCCGATGCGATCGCGGCACAAAAAAAGCTGATGGTCATCGCGGACTACGATGCGGACGGCGCGACTGCCTGCGCAGTGGCGGTTCGCGGCTTGCGCGGCTTCGGCGCGCAAATCGATTTCATCGTGCCGAACCGCTTCGAATACGGTTACGGTCTGACGCCTGAAATCGTGCTCCTTGCCGCGCAATCCGGTCCGGATATCCTGATCACCGTGGACAACGGCATCGCAAGCGTGGATGGCGTGGCCGAAGCCAACCGGCTGGGCATGCAGGTCCTGGTCACCGACCACCACCTGCCCGGCGACACCCTGCCGGATGCTGCCTGCATCGTCAATCCCAACCAGCCCGGATGCAAATTCCCGAGCAAAAGTCTGGCCGGGGTTGGCGTGATGTTCTATGTGCTGCTCGCATTGCGCGCCGAACTGCGCGCCCGGGAACAACTGCCCGAAGAGCGAGGGCGGAAACTGGTCGAGTTGCTTGACCTGGTCGCGCTCGGCACGGTTGCCGACGTGGTCAGACTGGACCAGAACAATCGCATTCTGGTGCAGCAGGGGCTGCAGCGCATCCGCGCCGGGCGGACGTGCGCCGGAATCAGCGCCTTGCTGCAAGCCGTAAAAAAGGATCCGGCGCGTGCATCCAGCCAGGATCTCGGCTTTACGGTCGGCCCGCGCCTGAATGCGGCCGGCAGGCTGGACGACATGAGCCTGGGTATCAACTGTCTGCTGACCGATGATGCAACAACCGCAATGGAAATCTCGACAAAACTGGATGCGCTCAATCGCGAGCGGCGCAGCATCGAAACCGATATGCAGGACCACGCGCTGGCGTCGCTGGAAGGGATCGATCCGTCCGACAACTTCAGTCTCGTGTTGTTTGACCAGTCCTGGCATCAGGGCGTGATCGGGATACTCGCCTCCCGGCTCAAGGATAGGTTTCATCGCCCGACCTTCGCATTCGCGAAGTCCGTCAATGGCGAAATAAAAGGTTCCGGTCGCTCGATCGCCGGACTTCATCTGCGCGATGCGCTCGATCTGGTCAGCAAACGCCACCCTGCACTGATCAGAAAATTCGGCGGGCATGCCGCTGCGGCTGGCTTGAGTCTCGCCGAATCCGATTTCGGGGAATTTGCCGTTGCGTTCGAAAAAGTCGCAGGCAGCCTGCTCGATCTGAACGACCTCGCGCGCCGCATCGAAACCGACGGCGCGCTGGAGCCCGCCGAAATGAATCTGGAAGTCGCCCGGATGCTGGAAGGACAGGTGTGGGGGCAGGGCTTCCCTGCGCCGCAATTCAGCGATGATTTCATCGTCAGGAACCAGCGTGTGGTCGGCGAAAAACATTTGAAGCTCAAGTTAAGTACACCGGGCCTGTTGATCGATGCGATCCTGTTCGGACACAACGAGCCCCTCCCCGACCGGATCCATGCCGTGTACAGCCTGAACGTCAATGAATACAATGGCACGCAGAGTTTGCAGCTGATCGTTCGTCACTGGCAGAAAGCAGAGCGTCAATAATGGAATCACTGCTTGTACTCAACAACGGCATCGAAAGCTGGCCGCAGTTCCTGACCAGTCTCGCCATCGGTTTGCTGATCGGGCTGGAACGCGAGCGCAATCCATCGGCCAGGGCCGGATTGCGCACGTTTGCACTGGTCGCGCTGTTCGGCACGCTGTCCGGGCTGCTCTCGGCCAGACTCGATTCTCCCTGGCTGCTGATCGCCGGCCTGCTTGCCGTGGCCGCCATGATCATCGCGGCATACCACAACAAGCGCGCCGAAGAAGGCGACCCGGGAACAACCACCGTGATCGCCTTGCTGCTGTGCTATGGGTTGGGCGTGTTGACCTGGTACGGGATGTCCAAACTCGCGGTGATGCTGGCCATCGCGGTCACCGCGCTGCTCTATTTCAAACCCGAGCTGCGCGGAATGTCGCAGCGCCTGACGCGCAGCGACCTGGTTGCAGTGCTGCAATTTTCCGTGCTGACCTTCATCGTGCTGCCGATATTGCCAGACCAGAATTTCGGCCCATACAACGCATTCAACCCGCACCAGGCCTGGCTGATGGTGGTGCTGATCTCCGGCCTCAGCCTGGCCGGCTATGCCGCGCTGCATCTGGTAGGAACCCGCTATGGCGCACCGCTGCTGGGATTCTTTGGCGGCCTGGTTTCCAGCACCGCGACCACGCTGCTCTACGCCAGGAACAGCAGAAGCAATCCTGCAATGACCCAAATCGCCGGCTCGGTCATCGTGATTGCCAGCATGGTGGTTTTGCTGCGTCTGCTGGTGCTCAGTTCGGTAGTCGCCTATGGCGCGGTGCCCGGACTGATGCCGGTGCTCGCAAGCGGATTCCTGTTCGGCCTGGCGGTCGCGCTGTACAGCTGGCGTACCAGGTTCAAAGCGACCAAGCTCAGCATTCCGGAAACGCCGAATCCCGCCGAATTGCGCACTGCCTTGAGCTTCGGGCTGCTCTATGTGGTCGTATTACTGGGTGCGGCATGGATGCAGGATTTTGCCGGGAGCCGCGGGCTGTACGCAGTGGCCGTGGTATCCGGGTTGACTGATGTCGATGCAATCACGCTTTCCAGCCTGCGCCTGTTCAATCTCGGGCAATTGAGCGAGCATCAGGCCATCACCTCGATCGCGCTTGCCTTCATTGCCAACCTCGCGTTCAAATTGGGCATGGTGATCTTCATCGGCGGAAAAAATCTCGCGAAATTTGTTGCTGCCGGCTTCGGCGCAATCGCGTTGGGAGTGCTGATCGGGCTGGTTGCGTTATAATCCGGCCCTTCTCAAGCAAGCGACAAAGACACATCATGGAAGCCGAACAACTGAATACCCTCTCCAACCAACTGCACGACCTCGGTCTGCGCAGTGCCGAATTACGGAGGTATCTTTGACTTCGATGCGAAAAAGGAGCGTCTGACCGAGGTATCGGAACTCGCCGAAGATCCCGCCATCTGGCAGGATGCCAAACGCGCCCAGGAACTTGGCCGCGAACGCAAAATGCTGGAAGACGTGGTGCACGGTCTCGGCAAGATCCAGCAGGATCTTTCCGATGCGGCAGAGCTGTTCGAGATGTCCCAGGCGGAAAATGACGACGCAAGCCTGAACAGCACCGCCTCTGACATCCAGGACATCGAGAAGCGCATCGAGGCGATGGAATTTCGCCGCATGTTCTCGCACCCGATGGACCCGAACAACTGCTTCATCGATATCCAGGCCGGCTCAGGCGGGACCGAAGCGCAGGATTGGGCGGCCATGCTGCTGCGCATGTACTTGCGCTACTGCGAGCGCAAAGGCTTCCAGGTCGAAGTGCTGGAACAATCCGACGGCGAAGTCGCAGGCATCAAGGGCGCATCCCTGAAGGTCAGCGGCGAATTTGCCTATGGCCACCTGCGCACCGAGACCGGCGTGCACCGACTGGTGCGCAAATCGCCGTTCGATTCCGGAAACCGCCGTCATACCTCGTTCTCCAGCGTGTTCGTCTATCCTGAAGTCGACGAGTCTATCGAAGTCGAGATCAATCCGGCCGACCTGCGCGTTGACACCTATCGCGCCTCGGGCGCCGGCGGTCAGCATATCAACAAGACCGACTCCGCGGTGCGCATCACCCACCTGCCCACCAACATAGTGGTGCAATGCCAGAGCGACCGATCGCAGCACCGCAACCGTGCCGAGGCGATGGCGATGCTAAAATCCCGGCTGTATGAAGAAGAGCTGCGCAAACGCAATGCCGAGAAACAGGCGATGGAAGACGGCAAGACCGACATCGGCTGGGGACACCAGATCCGTTCCTATGTGCTGGACCAGTCGCGCATCAAGGATCTGCGCACCAATTACGAGGTCGGCAATACCCAGGCCGTGCTGGACGGCGACCTGGATGACTTCATCTCGGCCAGTCTGAAGCAAGGCGTTTAACCAGAGTTGAAAAATTGAGATCAGATATGAGCAACGAGCCGACTACACCACTACTTGACGAGAACCAGATCATTGCGGAACGCCGCGGCAAGCTGAATGCGATACGCCAGGCTGGCGTGGCTTTCCCGAACGACTTCACGCGCACTCACCTGGCCGGCGACCTGCACGGCGAGTTCGGCGAGAAGTCCCATGACGAACTGGAATCATTGCAGATCCAGGTCGCAGTAGCGGGACGCATGATGCTGAAGCGGGTGATGGGAAAGGCGAGCTTTGCGACGATCCAGGACATGAGCGGACGCATCCAGCTTTTCATCAGCAACAACGACACCGGCGAGGAAGCGCACAACGCTTTCAAGCATTACGACCTCGGCGATATCCTCGGCGCTGCAGGCGTGCTGTTCAAAACCAAGACCGGCGAGCTTTCCGTGCGCGTTACGCAAGTCCGGCTGCTGACAAAGGCGCTGCGCCCACTGCCGGAAAAGTTCCACGGCCTGTCCGACCAGGAACAGAAATACCGCCAGCGCTATCTCGATCTGATCACCAACGAGGATGCGCGCAAGGTTTTCGTGATGCGCACGCAGATCGTTCAGGCGATACGCGAATTTTTCATCCGCAACGGCTACCTTGAAGTCGAGACGCCGATGATGCACCCGATACCCGGGGGCGCCGCAGCCAAACCTTTCGAGACGCACCACAATGCGCTGGACATGAAGATGTATCTGCGCATCGCGCCGGAACTTTATCTGAAGCGGCTGGTGGTCGGCGGTTTCGAGAAGGTGTTCGAAATCAACCGCAATTTCCGCAACGAAGGCCTGTCCACTCGCCACAATCCGGAATTCACGATGATCGAATTCTACGAAGCCTATCGCGATTACAAATACCTGATGGATTTCAGCGAAAACCTGTTCCGCGAGGTCGCACAGAGAGTTCTGGGCCGTACGCAGATCAGTTACCAGGGCAAAGAGATGGATCTGGGCAAACCGTTCCACCGCCTGACCATGGTGCAGGCGATCCAGAAATATCATCCGCAATTCTCGACTCAACAGCTCAATGACCGCGAGTTCCTCATCGCCGAACTGCAGGACCTCAAGGCGAAATACAAACCGGAAGACGGCATCGGCGGACTGCAGCTGTCGCTGTTCGAGGAACTGGCCGAGGCGCTGTTGTTCGAGCCGACATTCATCATCGACTATCCGGTGGAAGTATCGCCGCTGGCGCGCAGCAGCGACACGAATCCAGGCACCACCGAACGTTTCGAGCTTTTTATCGCCGGGCGCGAGATCGCAAACGGATTTTCCGAATTGAACGATGCGGAAGACCAGGCCGCACGTTTTGATGTCCAGGTCGCAGCGAAGGAAGCCGGCGATGAGGAAGCGATGTTCAAGGACAACGACTATGTGCGCGCGCTGGAGTATGGCCTGCCGCCCACCGCCGGCGAGGGTATCGGCATTGACAGGCTGGTGATGCTGCTAACCGACACCACCAGCATACGTGATGTGATACTGTTCCCGCACATGCGGCCGGAGTAAACCAGCCCGATTTCATCAGCGCATCGTCCGCGCCGTTCGTCGCCGCCTGGCATGACTATTGATATGGAGCAGGACCGCAATGCTGGATAACAACACGCAATCCCGCCTTCTGCTGCAATACCCGATGCTGCGCGAGCTGCCCACCGCCGACCAGGACGAACTGGCCGCAGCGGCGAGCGCGGTGAGCATCCCCGCGGGGACGGTCATTTTCGATGAAGAGCAGACTTGCAATGGGTTCCCGATGCTGCTGTCAGGCAACATCCGCGTCGTCAAATCGGCGCCGAACGGCCGGGAATTGCAGCTTTACCGGGTAATGCCGGGAGAGAGCTGCATCCTCACCAGCAGCTGCCTGCTGGGCAACACGCGCTACCATGCGCGCGGAATCGCGGAACAGCCGCTGGAAATGGTGCTGCTGCCAGCAGCCGCCTTCCATGCGCTGCTCGAAAAGCAGGAAGCGTTTCGCGGCCACGTGTTTCACCTGTTTTCCGATCGCCTCACCGACCTGATGCAACTGGTATCGTCAGTGGCCTTCCAGAAACTCGACCAGCGCCTGGCGACGCTGCTGGTCAACAAGCCCAACCCTGTCCACGCCACCCACCAGGCACTGGCCGACGAACTGGGCAGCGCACGTGAAATCGTCAGCCGCCTGCTCAAGGTTTTTGCCGAGCAGGGCTGGGTCAGGCTGGGGCGCGAACAAATCGAAATTGTCGATGCCGCCGAGCTGAAGCGGTTTTCCAGCCTGTAGTTCAGGCCTGATGCCGATTCCGGAATTCTGTATGTGATCTTTATCACAGACAGATCGGTATATTTGCTCTATTTTGCGTACTCTGAATCCCATGCAAGGAGAAAAAAATGAAAGTCAACGAAGGAACAATCGATCGCGTATTGCGCGTCGTTGTCGGCCTGGTCTTGATCGGCCTGGCTGCATCCGGCACTGTCGGCGTGTGGGGCTATATAGGCGTGGTTCCGTTGCTGACTGGACTTGTCGGAATCTGCCCGGCATATGCCCTGTTCGGCATCAACACCTGTCCGATGAAGAAAACATAATTCGTCTTCCTCCCGATTCCCGGCGGCTGCAACGGCTGTCGGGGTTTCTTAGCCCTTCATCCAGCTCGCAACACCTACCGGCCCGGCTTTACAAACGCGGATCCGCTGCATTACATTAACAGCATGAAACTGTTAATGCTGCTATTCGCGTTGCTGCTTGGCGCATGCGCTTCCACCAGCGACAACCTGCCGTCGCATCAGGCCTACAGCCCACCGACAGCCAGAAAACTCACTGCCTATGCACGCAGCCTGATCGGAACGCCGTACAAGTACGGCGGGTATTCTCCCAAAGCCGGTTTCGATTGCAGCGGATTCGTCGATTATGTGTTTCGCCATTCGGCCCGCGTATCGCTGCCGCACAATTCCCGGCTGATAAGCCGGCATGGGTTTTCGGTCAAATCGGGCCAGCTGCGCGAAGGCGATCTGGTGTTCTACGACACCAACCACAGCGCCTATTCGCACGTCGGTATCTATCTGGGCAACCACCGCTTCATCCATGCACCCAGCAGCGGCGGCAGGGTGCGCACCGAAGACATGCGCAAAACATACTGGAAAAGACACTACAATGGCGCACGGCGCATTGCTTTGCGCGAGTGAGTGTTGCGCGCCTCCTTCAAAGCTTCCGCAAGCTGGAACACCGACATCGCATAATAGTCGCTGTTGTTGTATCGCCGGATCACGTCGAAGTTATTGAATACCAGCCAGTATTCCTTTGTCTGCCCGGCAGCAACCTGCAGCGAGGCGGGCGTCGTCTGTCCGGCGGCAGGCACCTTGCCATTGTTTTCTCCCATCGTAAAATCGATCAGGCGCGCAGTCTGATCTGGTGCTACCTTCACGGTTGGCGTTACGCCGTATAGCGACCATGCTGCGACCGTTTGCGGAGTGGTGATATCGCCGGCGCGGGCACCCTCGCTGACCCGTGCAAGGACTGCGATCGGCGCGATTGCGTCATGCTTGTCCGCCGGCGTTTTTCCTGCGCCAGAAGATTGCTCCACCTCGCTGGTCCAGCCAAATTCCTTCAGAAAATTCGCAACGCTGCCGATCGCATCCCTGTTTTCGCGCATCAGATTGATTCTGCGGTTGCCATCGAAATCCACCGCATAGGCCCGATAGCTGCTCGGCATGAATTGCGGAATGCCCAGCGCGCCGGCATAAGAGCCGCGAATGTCGAGCAGATTGAATTGCTGCTCGCGGGCCAGCAGCAGAAAGTTTTCAAGTTCGCTGCGGAAGAAATCGGCACGCGGCGGATAGTCGAACGCCAGCGTGGTCAGTGCATCCAGGGTGCGGTAACTGCCGGGATCCTGCCCGTAAATTGTTTCCACGCCGATCACCGCAACGATGATGTCTTGCGGTACGCCGTACTTGTGCTCGGCGCGCTGCAGGGTTTTCCGGTACTTTTTCCAGAATTTCAGACCCAGTCTGATGCGTTGCGAATTGACAAAATTCACCCGATATTCGGGCCATGGTTTCGCGGTGGAAGGACGTGATATGGCGTCTATAACGGGCTGCACAAGCTGGGCATGGGCAAACACACTTTCTAGCTCGCTGCGCTTGAATTTGTGCTTGGCAACCATCTGGTCGATGAACTCGGGTATACCCGGCAGGGTGACCGAGTGGGCTGCAGGCACTGCGAAAAGCAGCACCAATATTGCGAAGGCGTTGACAGATTTCATGATGTACCGATTCTAACCGATGGATGCTCGACAGACAGCCTCAACTGCTGTTAAATAGCGTGTTAATTCCTGCCTGGCAGGCGCAGCGTGTATAAATCTCCTGCCGGCTGATTCCAACCCGATATGCAATTGCTGAAAGAACCCTGCTCATGAATACAACGACTCAACACCATCCTCTTATCATCCTCGGTTCCGGCCCGGCCGGATATACCGCCGCAATTTATGCCGCACGCGCCAATCTGAAGCCAGTGCTGATCACAGGGCTCGCCCAGGGCGGCCAGATGATGACGACCACCGAAGTGGACAACTGGCCGGCCGATGTGATGGGCGTGCAAGGGCCGGAACTGATGGCGCGCTTCCAGCAGCATGCGGAGCGATTCAACACGCAGCTGATTTTCGACCAGATCCACACCGCGAAGCTGCAACAGCAACCCTTCCTGCTGACCGGCGATGACGGCAGCTACAGTTGCGATGCGCTGATCATCGCCACCGGTGCATCAGCACAGTATCTAGGTTTGCCTTCCGAAGAATCCTTCATGGGACGCGGCGTTTCCGGCTGCGCGACCTGCGACGGATTCTTCTATAAAGAACAGGATGTCGCCGTGGTGGGCGGCGGCAATACCGCGGTTGAAGAAGCCCTGTATCTGTCCAATATCGCCAGACACGTCACGCTGGTACACAGGCGAGATACCTTCCGCGCCGAACGCATCATGGTCGACCACCTGATGGAAAAGGTGAACGAAGGAAAAATTTCTCTGCAGCTCGACAGCACACTGGACGAAGTGCTCGGCGATGACAGCGGCGTCACCGGCATGCGTGTCAAGCTGGTAAAGAGCGGGGAAACCAAAGATATTCCATTGCAGGGTGTATTCATCGCGATCGGACACAAACCCAATACCGATATCTTTGCCGGTCAACTGGAAATGAAAAACGGATATATCCAGACGCGCGGTGGCGCGAACGGCAATGCCACTGCGACCAGCATCCCCGGCGTATTCGCGGCCGGTGATGTGCAGGACCAGATCTACCGCCAGGCAATCACCAGTGCAGGAACGGGCTGCATGGCAGCGCTGGATGCGGATAAATACCTGGCCTCTCTGGCCAAGCACTAGCCCGGCAATCCGGCGACCGATGTGAAGAAAGAGGCTGACAGCAAAACCGGCAGGATAAACCCGGAGGACGCCGCACTGTTCCGCGCATCAGTGGGAGAGGTGAAGCTTCTGGCCGAAACGGACCGCGTCGCACCGCAAGTCGTCGCGCGCAAACCGGTTCTGCGCCGCGCCGACAAAGACCAGCAAACATCCGCTACCCGCCCGGGCGGGAGCCCCGCCGATATCCTGTCTGATTTTGTGCCCGAAATCATTGCAGATGATTACCTGGCCAACGGACTGTCACGCATGACACTGCGCAAGCTGCGGCGCGGCACATGGCCAGTGCAGGACAGCCTGGACCTGCATGGCAACACCAGCGATGCGTCACGCAAACTGTTGCAGCAGTTTCTGCAGCAAGCGACGAACCGCGGCTTGCGCTGCGTGCTGGTGATACATGGAAAAGGACTGAACAGCCAGGATGGTGAAGGGATACTGCGCAAGCTGACACGTCACTGGCTCGCGCAACATATGCAGGTGCTGGCATTCTGCAACGCGCAACCCAGGGATGGCGGCAGCGGTGCGGCAGTAGTACTGCTGAAAGCTGCTTCCTAAGACTTCTTGCTCATCACGTACATCATGTACTCGAAGAACATTTCGCACCAGTCCTGGTCGTTCTCCTTGAGCGACTGAAGCAGCTTATTCACTTCGTTGACTGGCCAGTTCGGATTGTACGAAACCAGCATGCTCTCGGGGTAAAATTCCAGCGACACACTGAGGCGGCCGGCCATTTTCTTGATCCCTTCCAGCATCAGCAGGATATCCTTGTCGGTATCGACTTCGGCAGTCAGGTCGCCGTACATTTTCGGATGCTGCGTGGTAAATTCGATAAACTTGGTGAGAATGTAAAAAAATTCGCCCTTGTTATCCTTGCTCACCGTGTCACCCATCATGAACGGCAAAACCGTAAGCTCGAGCCAGTAGTATCCCAGCTTGGGATTGCGGTGTTTGGATACGCCGATGGAACCGTTTCGCGCCTTGGCGCGCTGTATCACATCATCAAGCAGCAACTTCTCGGAATTTCGCGTGGCAATTTCCCTCCCCTCCAGCACGCCGGGCTTGAACAGGAAAAAGTTCGGGAAATCATCGTAAAGCTTTCCGGTATGAACGTGATCGTGGAAATAGGCTTTGAATAGTTTCAGTATCGCCTCGTCGCTTATTCCCGGTTCCTTATGGTTACTGACGGGAGCTTCACCGCCCTTGTTTTCCTGCATAACAACCAATCCCCTGTCCCATTAAATCGGCATGTCCAATAAGTTTGCAATCATACATCCACATGCTAGACTGTTGCACGGATTTGGCCGCATTTTTTCGGCCGGTTCACTTTCCAATCGAATTAACTCAACTCCGGGAATGTTCAGATGGGCAAATATCTGCTGATACTGCTGATTCTGGCCAGTGCAAACTCGTTTGCCGAGGTCAATAAATGGGTAGACGGCCAAGGTCGCGTGCATTATTCCGACCAGCCTCCTCCACCTGATGCGCGGGCTGAAGCCCTGCGTTCGACATCCGTGGCCGCAAGCGGTGTGGCAGGGACCGGCGAACAGACCTTTGTCCAGCAGGAAGCCGCGCTGAAAAAATCGCAATTAGCGCAACAGAAGGACGCCGCGCAAGCCGCGGCAAAGCAGGCAAATGCGGACGCGCTGAAATCAAACTGCGAAGCTGCACAGCAGAATCTGCGCTCATTGCAGTCTGGCGCGCGCATCATGGATGTCAATGCAAGCGGCGAACGTTATTATCTGGACGACTCGCAACGCCAGCAGCGCATAGACAAGGTCCAGCAGGACATCAGCAATCTTTGCAAATAACCTTGGGCAAATAACCCCGTCGTTTGCTAGGCGGCCTGCTGTTCGTCGCGCATGCGCAGCGCTTCCTCGATGTCGACCGCGACCACCTTGGATACTCCCTTTTCCTGCATCGTCACGCCGACCAGTTGCTGCGCCAGCTCCATGGTGATCTTGTTGTGACTGATGAACACGAACTGGGTATGCTGCGCCATTTTCCTGATCAGCGCACACAGCCTTTCGGTATTGGTATCGTCCAGAGGCGCATCGACCTCGTCGAGCAGGCAGAACGGTGCGGGATTCAACTGGAATAGCGAAAAAATCAGCGCGATTGCGGTGAGCGCCTTTTCCCCGCCTGACAACAGGTGGATCGAACTGTTCTTCTTGCCCGGCGGCTGTGCCATCACCTGTACGCCGCTGTCGAGTATTTCCTCGCCGGTCAGCACCAGTCGCGCCTCGCCGCCGGCAAACAATATCGGGAACATTTCCGCGAGATGCTGGTTCACCTTGTTATAGGTGTCCATCAGCAGTTCGCGCGATTCCTTGTCGATCCGGCGTATCGCATCCTCCAGCGTTATCATCGCCTCGTTAAGGTCTGCGGCCTGCGCATCCAGATAGGCCTTGCGCTCGGTCGCGACCTGCAACTCTTCGAGCGCCGCGAGATTCACCGCTCCCAGCGCCTCGATTTCGGCATTCAGTCGATTCAGCTCGCTTTGCAACGCATTCGGTTTGTTGCTGCCCCCTTGCCTATTATCTGGCTCCAGCAGGGGCAGCAACTGCTGTTCATCCACGCCCTGCAGCTGCTCCGACCATTGTTCGAAATGCAGACGCGCTTCCTGTTCCTTGAGTGTCAGCTCGTTGAGTTTCTCGCGTAGCGGATTCAGCCGCTGTTCGCAGGTCATGCGTTCCTGTTCCTGCTTTTGCAGCGCTACCGTGGCGTTTTCCAGAACGTTGCGCGCCTCGCCCAGCGACTGTTCGCAAGTCTGGCGCACCTGCAGCGCAGACTGCAATTGCTGCTGCGCCGAGTCGTCCTCGCTGGCCGACATTTCCTCGCGCAACTGCGTCATTGTCTGCTCGAACTGCTCCAGCGCACCGGTGATCTGCTGAACGTTATGCTGCAAATCGGCAATTTTTTCGGTGCAGGTCTTCGCAAAGAAGTTCGCCTCCTGCAATGCATGCTGGGCCTGCTGCGCACGGCTGCGCTGGTCGCGCAACGCGATGTCCAGCGAATTGGCGTTGCGTTGCGCCTCGTCGACCTGCGCATGGAAGGCGGCGATCTGCTCGCGCAGCATTGTCATTCGTTCGTCGACGTCCGACTGCTGGCGCTGCTCCGTGCCGATCAGGTCTGCCACTTCCTGCATCTCGCGCTCGATTTGCGCGGCACGTTCCACGCTGCGTTCATGTGCCTGGTTGAGCTTGAGGATATTCATCTGCAAGCCATGCAGACGCTGCTGCAATTCGTTGCCCGCCGCGCGTAACGGCACGATCTGGGTTTCGATGGACTGATAGTATTGCTCGGCCAGTTCAACCTGCTTCCTGGAATCTTCTGCGTTGCGGGTCTGTTCGGCCAGTTCGGATTCCAGCGTCTCGATCTCGCGTTGTCTCGCCAGCACGCCGTGCAACTGGCTGTCAGGCGCGTGAAACAGCACGCTGTGCGCACCGATCAGATGTCCCTGCGGTGTTACAAACCAGCCGCCTGCAGGCAGCTGCGCACGCTGCGCATAACCCTGCGCCACATCCGCAACCGCATATACATGGGTCAACCAGTCGCGCAGCACCGGAAACACCCCCTCGTCCTGGCATTGCACATAACTCAGCAGGGTCTTGAACGTTGCCGAATCATCATTGCGAGCTCCATTGCCAGACGGCGCGAACAGCGCCTGCTTGGCAGGCGGCGCATCCTGCCATGTCGCGGCACCCTCCAGCGAAGGCAGCGACACCGCATTCAGGCGCTCGCGCAACACCGCTTCGAGCGCATTTTCCCAGCCCGCATCAATGCGAATCGCCTGCCACAGGCGCGGATTGTTCTCCAGCTGATGCTGTTGCAGCCAGGCATTCAGGTTTTTGTCGCTGTCGATCTGGCGCTGCAATTGCTGCAGCGCATGCAGCCTGGCCTCGGTCTGCGCCAGCAAGCGCTCCTGCTGCTGCAGGAATTCGCGCTGGTTGCCCCGCCGGGTATCCGCCTCCGGCAACTGTTCCTGCAGATGCGCCAGCTTGTCGACCTGCTCGGCGCGTTCCTGCTCCAGTTCGGCTGCCTGCTGCTGCGCCTGCTGCAGCGCGCCGCCGTCGGTACCCGGCAGGTTGTCACGTTCCAGCAAAAGGCGCGAGCGGCGTGATTCCAGCTGCTCGATGTTGCGCTGCAGGTGGGCATGCTGCGTTTCCGCCAATTGCAATTGCTGCTGCAGCAGCAATTGCTCGCGCTGCAGTTCGTTGTGGCGCTCCTGCGCGATGCGCGCGGAATCTTCCGCCTGCGGCAGGTTCTGCGCTTCAAGCTGCGCAAGCCGTTCCGCCTCGCTCACCTTGGCGCCGGCGCCGTCCTGCTGGCGCTGCCAGTGTTCCAGCAGCGAATGCACGCCGTGGCGCTGGTGTTTCTGCTGTTCGATCTGCTTCTCGGTATTGGCGAGCTGCTGGGTCATGCGCTGGCGCTGTTCGGTTACGTGCCTGATGTGCTGCTCGAGCCGCGCAATCTCGGCATTCGCGGTATACAGCTCGCCCTGCTTCGTGTGCAGTGCGTCGGAAAGCTGGTAATGCTCGCTGCGCGCGGTTTCCAGCTGGCTTTCAATGTCGCGCAGACGCGCGGTTTCAGCTTCCAGTTCGTTGCGGGTTTTCTCGGTTGCCTGCGCAAAGCGGATACGCTGCGCTTCGGCCTCCTGCTTCTTGACCAGCCAGAACAGATGCTGCGTGGTGTCGCGCTGCGATTCCAGAATGTGGTACTGCTTCGCAACCTCTGCCTGCTCGCCGAGATGCACCAGCTGCTTTTCCAGTTCCTGCAGAATGTCGCTGACACGCGCCAGATTGTTGCGCGTGTCGCCGATGCGCAATTCCGTTTCGCGGCGGCGGTCACGGTATTTGGAAACGCCGGCAGCCTCCTCGAGGAAGATGCGCAATTCTTCGGGCTTTGCTTCGATGATGCGCGAAATCATGCCCTGTTCGATGATCGCGTAGGCGCGAGCGCCCAGCCCGGTACCGAGGAAGATGTCGGTGATATCCTTGCGGCGCACGTGCTGGTTGTTGATGTGGTAGCTGGAATCGCCGTCGCGCTGCAGCACGCGCTTGATCGAAATATCGGCATAGCTGGACCACTGGCCGTTCGCCTTGCCCAGAGAGTTGTCGAAGATCAGCTCGACGCTGGCGCGCGAAACCGGCTTGCGCTTGCTGGAACCGTTGAATATCACGTCCTGCATGGTCTCGCCGCGCAGCGCGGACGCCTTGGATTCGCCCAGCACCCAGCGCAGCGCGTCGATCACGTTCGACTTGCCGCAGCCGTTCGGCCCGACCACACCCACGATCTGGCCCGGCAGCGAAATATGCGTGGGATCGACGAAGGATTTGAAGCCGGCAAGTTTGATATGGGAAAGACGCAATTTGGATGCCACAACGTTTTATAATGGCCGCCATTCTAACCGAACCTGACAGCCATACCAATATGACCACGCAAGCCTCGAAAACGCTGGAAACCTTCCCCAACCCGCAGACGGCCCGGGACTACCATATCCACATGGAAATCCCCGAATTCACCTGCCTGTGCCCCAAGACAGGACAGCCGGATTTCGCCACGCTGGTGCTGGATTACATCGCAGACCAGAGCTGTGTCGAACTGAAGAGCCTCAAACTGTATATCTGGTCGTTCCGCAACGAGGGGCATTTTCACGAGGACGTTACCAACCGCATTCTGGACGATCTGGTTGCCGCGCTGCAGCCGCGCTTCATGCGCGTGACCGCAAAGTTCTACGTGCGCGGCGGAATTTTCACCAACGTGGTCGCGGAACACCGCAAGCCCGGCTGGCAACCCGCGCCGCTCGTCGAACTGAGCCGCTTCGACACCGCTTCGAACACGCGGGGCTGATTTCCCGGTATAGAAGATATGCTCTATCTGGGACTGGACTTCGGCACATCCGGCGCGCGTGCCTGCGTCATTGCCCGGGATAAATCCGTCGTCTGGGAACAGCGCATCGAATATCCGGACCCAAAAGGACAATCCCCAGCCGACTGGCGTGCAGGGCTACACACTCTGCTCAGCGCGCTGCCGGAACAGCTTGGCGCCCGGCTGCACGGCCTGGCAATCGACGGCACATCGGGCACAGTCCTGCTGTGCAATGCCGATCTGGAACCGTGCTCCACTGCGCTTCTGTACCACGACAGCCGAGCATATCAGCAGGCCGAACAACTCAAATCGATCGCGCCGCACGGATCTGCTGCCAGCAGCGCAACCTCCGGCCTTGCCAGGTTTCTGTGGCTGACGGAACAGGACGATGCCCGGCATGCCGCCTATTTCATGCACCAGGCCGACTGGCTCACCGCGCTGCTCAGCGGTCAGCCGGGCATCAGCGATTATCACAATGCACTGAAGAGCGGCTACGACGTCGAACGGCTGTGCTGGCCGGATTGGGTAATCGCGCTGCCTCACAGTAATCTGCTGCCAGAAGTGCGCACGCCCGGCGCAGTAATCAGACCGATACAGCCGGACATTGCCGCGCATTTCGGCATCAACCCGGAATGCAGCGTGCACGCCGGGACCACAGACAGCACCGCGGCATTCATCGCGTCAGGCGTAGATGAAACAGGCATAGGCGTGACCACGCTCGGCACAACGCTGGTACTCAAGCAACTGACGGAACAGCGCATCGAGGCACCGGAATTCGGCGTTTACAGCCATCGCTACGGCGGCCTGTGGCTGGTCGGGGGCGCATCGAATGCAGGAGCCGGCGTGCTGCGCCGCTATTTTGACGATGCGCAACTTGCCGAGTTGAGCAAGCTGATCGACCCGGCCGTGGAAACGCCGCTGGATTATTACCCCCTGAACGGCAGCGGGGAAAGATTTCCGGTCAGCGATTCGCAGATGCAGCCCAGGCTGGAGCCGCGCCCGGCCAGCAATGCGGAATTCCTGCATGGCCTGCTGCAGGGACTGGCGCATATCGAGACAGCGGGCTATGCCAGACTTGCCGAGCTGGGTGCGCCGCCGCTCCGGCGCGTTGTCACCAACGGCGGCGGCGCGAAGAATGATGCCTGGAAAAAACTGCGGGAAAGGCTGCTTGGTGTGCCGGTCAGCTCGGCAACCCATCGCGAAGCAGCTTACGGCAGCGCGCTGCTGTGCCTTGATCAGAATCAGCTTCATCAGAACGATCGGGCCGACGGTTAGATTTTTCACGACTTTTCAAACCAGCCCGACAAGACGGCCGCCGCACAACCCCTTATAATCAGCGCATCCAATTTCGTACCTCGCCCATTCGGAGTCAGCCATGTCAGCCAGCACAGCAACACACAATCTGTTCAACAGTCGCCAGACTTTCCAGCTTGCCAGCGGCAAACAAGGCACGCTGTATTCCCTGCCCGCGCTTGAAGCCGCCGGGCTCGGCAATATCTCCCGACTGCCTGTCTCGATCCGTATCGTGCTCGAAGCAGTGTTGCGCAACTGTGACGGAAAAAAAGTGACCGAACAGCATGTTCGCCAGCTGGCCGGCTGGAAGCCGAACGCACCGCGCAGCGCGGAGATCCCTTTCGTGGTGGCGCGCATCGTGCTGCAGGACTTCACCGGCGTGCCGCTGCTCGCGGATCTCGCCGCGATGCGCAGCGTTGCGGACAGCATGGGCAAGAACCCGAAACTCATTGAGCCGCTGGTGCCGGTGGACCTGGTGGTAGACCACTCCGTACAGATCGACCATTACGGCAACAAGAATGCGCTCGAACAGAACATGAAACTGGAATTCCAGCGCAATGAGGAACGCTACCAGTTCATGAAGTGGGGCATGCAGGCATTCGACACCTTCAAGGTGGTACCGCCGGGTATCGGCATCGTGCACCAGGTAAACCTCGAGTATCTGGCGCGCGGCGTGCACATATCCAGGGACGGCGTGTATTACCCGGATACGCTGGTCGGCACCGACAGCCACACCACGATGATCAACGGCATTGGCGTAGTCGGCTGGGGGGTCGGCGGTATCGAGGCGGAGGCCGGCATGCTCGGCCAGCCGGTATTTTTCCTGACACCCGATGTGGTCGGCGTGAACCTTAAAGGCAAACTCCATCCCGCCTGCACCGCCACCGACCTGGTGCTGACCGTCACCGAAATGCTGCGCAAGGCGAAGGTGGTCGGCAAGTTCGTCGAATTTTTCGGCACGGGCACCGCATCGCTCAGCGTCACCGACCGCGCCACCATCGCCAATATGGCGCCGGAATACGGCGCGACCATGGGCTTCTTCCCGGTGGACGACAAAACGCTGGACTACTTCGAGGGCACCGGACGAACTGAAGACGAAATCGAAGCCTTCGCTGCCTACTTCAAGGCGCAGGGCATGTTTGGCATTCCGAAAGCGGGCGATATCGACTACAGCCAGACGCTGGAACTCGACCTGTCCAGCGTGATGCCGTCGCTCGCGGGACCGAAGCGCCCGCAGGATCGCATCAACCTGGATCAGGTCAAGGCGACATTCACTTCCCTGTTCGCGAAACCCGTGGCAGAGAATGGTTTCGCCAAGCAGCCCGCCGACCTGGCCAAGCGCTTCAAGACAACAGATGGCCTGTCCGTAGGTTCTGGCGACGTGCTGATCGCCGCGATCACTTCCTGCACCAATACTTCCAATCCCGGCGTTTTGCTCGCCGCAGGCCTGCTCGCCAGGAAGGCGGTAGAGCTCGGACTGACGGTCAAGCCGCACATCAAGACTTCGCTGGCGCCGGGATCGCGCGTGGTGACCGAGTACCTTACCAAGGCAGGGCTGCTGCCCTATCTCGAAAAGCTCGGCTTCTACCTTGCCGGTTACGGCTGCACCACCTGCATCGGCAACGCGGGCCCGCTCTCCCCGGCGATCGAGGAAACCATCGTCAAGAATGACCTGGTGTGCGCGGCCGTGCTATCGGGCAACCGCAATTTCGAGGCACGCATCCATGCCAACATACGCGCCAACTTCCTGGCTTCGCCCCCGCTGGTTGTCGCCTACGCGATCGCCGGCACGATGCTGAAAGATTTCCGCACCGAACCGCTCGGCAAATCGAAGACCGGCAAGGACGTTTACATCGGCGACATCTGGCCGACACACGACGAGGTGCAGGCGCTGATGAAACTTGCGATGGACGCGGATACCTTCCGCCGCCTGTATTCGGGATTGGCCGACGCCACCCCGCTGTGGAAGAAGATCGCGGCGCCTTCCGGCCAAGTCTACACCTGGCCCGAATCGACCTACATCGCCGAACCGCCGTTCTTCGAGGGCTTCGAAATGCAGCCGGGCAAGGTCGCCGAGGTCTCCGGCGCGCGCATCCTCGCCATCTTCGGCGATTCGGTCACCACCGACCACATCTCGCCCGCCGGCGCGATCAAGCCCACCTCGCCCGCCGGCAGTTACCTTCAGGACCACAACGTGGCGGTATCGGATTTCAACAGCTACGGCTCGCGGCGCGGCAACCACGAAGTGATGATGCGCGGCACCTTCGCCAATGTGCGCATCAAGAACATGATGCTGCCGGCCAGGCCGGATGGCAGCCGCACCGAAGGCGGTTATACGCTGTACCAGGGCAAGCAGATGTCGATCTACGAAGCCGCGATGAACTACCTCGCAGCAGGCATACCGACCGTGATCTTCGCCGGCGAGGAATACGGAACCGGTTCGTCGCGCGACTGGGCGGCGAAAGGCACACAATTATTGGGCGTCAAAGCGGTGATCGCGAAATCCTACGAGCGCATCCACCGCAGCAACCTGGTCGGCATGGGCGTGCTGCCTCTGCAGTTCAAGGGTGACACCAATGTCGCATCGCTGAAGCTGACTGGTGAAGAAAGCTTCGACATCAGCGGTGTCGATGACAATCTGAAACCGCAGCAGGATGTGACGCTGACCATCAAACACCCCGACGGCAGCACACAGCAAATACCACTGCTGCTGCGCATCGACACGCCGATCGAGGTCGACTACTACCGGCACGGCGGTATCCTGCCGTATGTGCTGCGCGAACTGGTATCGGAATAGGCAGAGGCCGGTATTTGAAAGCCGGTGTTTGAAATCAGGGGGAGAGCTTATTCCGCTCCCTTGCTGACCTTGAATGCCGGCGCAGCATAGCCCTTCGCATTCAATACGCTGGGCACAGCCGACGCGTTACCATCGCGCAGCGCATAGTAATGCGGCGACATGATCTCGACGCCCGCCGCATCGAATTTATCCAGGATGTTCTTGTGCAGTTCCGAGTAGGTGAACGCCATGTACTTGGGCTCCTTGGTATAGGCATTTAGCTCGTAGCTGACGTAGAAGTCACCCAGTGCAGTTTGCAGCACGAAAGGTTCGGGCTTGTCCAGTATGTTCTTGGTATCCTTTGCTGCCTCGACCAGCAGATCCCTCACCTGTTTCCATGGCACGTCATAACCGATCGTGACCGAGGTATGCAGAATCACGCCATCCCCTTCATCTGCAGAGGTGCTGAAGTTGATGATCTGCGCACTCATCACCAGCGAATTGGGTATGGTCACGATCTCGCTTTTGATGGTCTCGAGCCGGGTGACCAGCAGTGTCTTGTCGACCACATCCCCGGTGGTCTCGCCGACCTTGATCCGGTCGCCCAGCCTGAACGCACGAGTATAGGTCAGGATGATACCCGCCACGATGTTCGAAATCGCCGATGATGAAGCAAATGAAATGATCGCGCCCAGCACCAGGCCGACGCCCTGGAAGGCCTGCGAACTGGAACCGGGAATATAGGGATAGGCACTGATCACCGCCATCACGATGATCAGGAAACGAATGATCTGGTAGGTGGGTCGTGCCCAGTCCTGATAGAACCATTCAAATTTCAACTCGCCCCGTTCGATGAGTTTGAACACATAGGAAATCGCCTTCAATACATAGCGTGCTATGACGGTGATCACGAAGATGTAGAAAAAATTCGGAACGTATTTGATGATGGTGTGGAAGAACGTAACGAACGGCGAGATCAGGTAATCGAGCAGCCTGGATCCCAGTTCACGCGTCTCGGGAAAGAAACTGAGAATAAGCGGCAGGAAGAAATACAGGAACAGCAGGATCACGAATATGCGCAGAGATTTGAGCACCGTCAGCACGATGCGCTCGATCCGGAACGCGGAAAGCAGTTCGATACCCTTCAGGTGTATTCCGCCCTTCCAGTTATCGTGGAGGGTCGATACCTTTTTGACCAGCCACCTGAATGCCCAGTTGTTCAGGCGAAGGGCAAGCCACAGCACGACGATCGCGAGGATCGAATAGGCCGCCTCCAGACTGTAGGTTTTCCAGTCATGCCGGGTGCGATAGGTGATCAGCTCGGTCTTCAGCGCGTCCAGTATCTGCCCGGCAAGATCGGCGGGAGACTTGCTGTACGGTTCCGCATCCAGTTTGGTAATGACCATCAGTATGCTGTCGTCAGTCCCTATTCCGTAGCCCTCCGGCAGCTTGATCACCTTGAGCCCGGTTGCATCGGCCTTGCTGTCAGCGAACGCCTGGATATTCTGCTGGATCAGCCTGGCACGCTGCTCGGGGGTCAGCTCTCCGGTCAGGCTTGACGTGATATTCAGCAACCGGGTGCCGTCGAATGATACCGGGTATCCGGTTTGTGCCTTCAGGGCCTGCGGTGCGGATTGCGCGGACGACACCTCCGACGCGGCAATTATTTCAGCCGGATGCGACTTGACGGCCTGATGTGCCTTCGCCGCAAACGCCGCGCATGGCGCGAGCAGCCACAGAACCAGACACAAACCCGCACCGAGTCGTTTCAGCATGTTGTCATTCTCCTGATTTCTGTTGATCGTGCGTCAACAACGGCTCACCGCAACGGCGGCAGTATCTTGCATCCTGTGCATGGCCTTCCAGCATGCAGCGCGGGCAGGCGATGACAATATTTTGTTTCGCATGGCTGCGTGCCAGTTCAACCGTCACGATACCGGTCGGGACCGCGATGATCGCGTATCCCAGTATCATGACGAGAGACGCGATCGCCTGGCCGATCGGCGTTTTCGGCGCAATGTCACCATATCCGACGGTGGTCAGCGTGACAATCGCCCAGTAAACCGATTCAGGTATGCTGGTGTAGCCGTTTTCCGGCCCCTCGACAGCGAACATCAGCGTGCCGAGTATCATCACCAGCAGCAGGATCGCCAGCAGGAACACCAGCAATTTTCGCCGGCTTGCCGCCAGAGCCTGCGCCAGGATGGCGCTTTCCTCAAGGTAATTGGCGAGTTTGAGCACCCGAAAAATACGCAACAGGCGCAGCAGGCGCAACGCCAGCGCATAACTTGCGCCGCCAATAAACAAACCGATATAGCTGGGCAGTGTCGAGAGCAGATCGACCATGCCCATGAAGCTGAAAATGTATCCGCTGGGTTTGCTCACCGAAACCAGCCGGGCGAAGTATTCCAGGGTGAAGATGATGGTGAAAAACCATTCTGCATAGAACAGAGCGCCGCTCCAATGTGCGTGGATGGATGCAACGCTGTCCAGCATCACGGCCAGCACGCTGAGCACGATGGACACGACCAGCAAGATGTCGAACATCTTGCCGGCCGGCGTGTCAGCCTCGAAGATAATCCGGTAAAGCGTGTTGCGCCATTTGGCCCGGCTGGATGTGGAATCAGGCATTCAGTTCATCCCTTCCGGAATGAAACGGACTGGATTTGCGGAAAATATTTCACCTTTCTTCCCTTTTTTCCGTAAGGAAGCGTTCCCTGTTGCTGCCAATGATGATCAGCAGCGCACCCGAATAAGTGAAAGTGGAAAGCACCACGACCCCGACCACCACCGCCTTGAACATCTCGAGATACGGGAATGAGGCGGGGATCATGGTCAGCATCACGATCGACAGCCCGCCCTTGATGCCGGCAAAGGTCAGCACTCCCCACCAGCGGAAACTGACATCGGCCATCTTGTCGGTCCTGTTGGTCAGCCACGCGAACAGCCCCATCATTGCGCCGCGAATCACTGTGGTGGCCAGGAACATCACCAGAATTTCGACCCGGAATTTCCAGAGCAGACCCATATCTATCATTTCCGCCATGGCAACGAACAGAATGGTATTGGCTACCATCGCAAGCAACTGGACATCTTCCTGGCTGCGCAAGTGACGATTGTGTTCATCAATTGTGGCATTGACCCGTTGCAGCACATTACCGATTACACCTGCCGAGGTGTATCGCTTGCGGGCTGCATGATGAAGTTTGGCTTCATCGCTGACAATCTGGATATTCTCTTCGGCACTGGCGCGCGTCATCACGTGATTGACCGTGATTGTGGCAAAGATACAGGACAGGATCCCGGACAAGTGCAGGTGCGACTGTTCCCCCACCATGTTCAGCAACACAAAGAAATGCTCGGACAACCAGAAGGATCCGTATCCGGTGATGATCAGCACCATCATTTCGGCAATGCGGTTTTCCGTGGTCTTCATCACGTACAGTCCGATATAGCCTGTCACGATTCCGACGGCCACCGAGCCGAACACCACTTCGGCGCTGATCTCGGCCACATAGCCCGCGGTCAGCTCGCTTCCGCCCAGCGCATACAGCCCGATGAACACAAATACGATCAGTGCAGTCGCATCGTTGAACAGGCTTTCGCCTTCGGCCAGTATTTTCAGGCGATGCGGCAAGTCGAATCTGGAAAAAATGCTGACCACGGACACCGGGTCGGTCGCAAGCACCATCGTGAACAGCACGATGACCGCCGCTTTTGACAGGGTAATGTCGGCAAATAGCCAACTGGAAACGAGCAATGCCATCAGCACCGACAGGATCACCGCCACTACCGCCAGGTAAAGCAGGCTCAGGCCATGCTCTTTAAGGTCGGCGACTTTCAATTCCAGCGAATCCGATATGAGCAGGATCGGCAACAGAAAAACCACCAGGGTAGCAAAGTGTTCCGCGTCTCCGGTCAGCACCGGCACTTTCTGAAACACATAATGGGCTGCAAACGAAAGCGCGATCAACCCGAGCGGCGATGGGACCCCGAGTTTGTCTTCGAGTTGCAGTGCCAGGAACAGAATCCCGGCAATCATCAGCAGAGTCAGAATCATTGCATGTTTCTTCCGGGTGTTTCAGTTATGTGGGCCATTATCGCAGTTTCGGCGCTCGGATAAGCCTTACCCTGATACATTCGCATGCCGGCCGAGTCCTGCCTAATTGTCAATTGTGCTTCCGTGCTGGCAGCCCTGCGAACTGAAATTGACGTTCAGGCCTGCCCCCGAATTTACAACTGCGGGCCGGACATAGCGCGGCCGCGCTTCTCTCCGCTGGGCGGTTACTCGTCCAGCATCTCCCGGCCGGGAAACAGCTCCTGGTTGTAGCCGAATTTCGTAAAGTCCCTGATGCGCATCGGATACAGTATGCCATCGAGATGGTCGCATTCATGCTGTACCACGCGCGCATGAAACCCGCTGACGGTGCGGTCGATCAATGCGCCGTATTCGTCCCTCCCCTGGTAGCGAATCTGCGCATGGCGAGGCACCATGCCGCGCAGACCCGGCACGCTCAAACAGCCTTCCCAGCCTTCCTCCATCGAGTTTCCCAGCGGATTGATCAGCGGATTGATCAGCACCGTGTCCGGCACCCCTTCCGCATCGGGATAACGTTCGTTGCGTTGCACGCCGAAGATCACCACGCGCAGGCCTACGCCGATCTGCGGCGCGGCCAGCCCTGCCCCGTTCAGCGCATGCATCGTGTCGCGCATGTCGGCAAGCAGCTGGTGCAGCTCAGGGGTATCGAAGCGGCCAACCGGTTCGGAGCGCTGCCACAGCCGTGCATCGCCCATGCGCAATACTGTTTTAATCGCCATTGTTTACCACGCATTCAAGAATGCCGCGCACCCGCACCATCGCCGCATTGGCGGTCGCATTCACAGTTTCGATGTTGATGCCGGTCATGCTGTCGCCGCGGCCCGCCGCATAATTGGCGACTACCGCGATGGTCGCATAGTCGAGTTCCAGCTCCCTGGCCAGCGCGGTTTCCGGCATGCCGGTCATACCCACCATGTCGGCACCGTCGCGTTCGTAGCGGTTGATTTCGGCGATGCTGTCAAGGCGCGGACCCTGAGTTGCCGCATAAACGCCGCCGTCCATGCACGGCTGCTGTGCGACTTTTGCGCTGCGCAGGATGTGGCTGCGCAACCGGGCGCTGTATGGCAGGGTAAAGTCGGTATTGATAAACGGCTTGTCGCGCGCCTCGAAAAAAGTCGAGTCGCGGCCGTGGGTGTAATCCATGATCTGGTCCGGCACGACGATCACGCCGGGTTTGAGATCGGCGCGAATACCGCCCACGGTCGCGACCGAAATGATTTTGCTGGCCCCGTGTTCGCGCAGCGACCAGAGATTGGCGCGGTAGTTGACCAGATGCGGCGGGATGGTGTGGCCAAATCCGTGGCGTGCCAGAAAGATCACTTCGTGCTGGTTCAGCGTCCCGAACAGGAATGCACCGGACGGCTCGCCGTAGGGGGTGCGCATCACCTGCTGGTGTGTGATCTCCAGGTTCGCCAACTGGGCCAGGCCGCGCCCGCCTATGATTGCCAGCATACTCGTCACTCCTTCACTGCGTATATGGCGGGCAGGTTGCGCCACGCACCCTGGATATCCATACCGTAGCCGAACACGAAGCGGTTCGGCACTTCCATCGCGACAAAATCGGCGCGGATCGGTTTGTCGCACCCGTTCTGCTTGTCGGCGAAAACCGCGCTGTAGCACTTCTCTGCTCCCAGCGCGAGCACCCGCTCGTGCAAAGCCGACAGCGTGTGCCCTTCATCCAGGATATCGTCGAGCAGCAACACCACCCGGCCGCGCACGTTCTCGCGCGGCTCGACCTTCCAGTGCATTTCTCCGCCCTGCCGCGCATCGCGATAGCGTGTCACGTGCACGTAATCGAAATCCAGCGGAAAATCGAGCAGCGGCAACAGCTGCCCGCTGAATACCACCGCGCCGCCCATCACCGACAAAACCAGCGGATGCGCATCCGCGAGTTCCTCATTGATCTGCCGGGCAACCCGGTGCAGCGCAGACTGGACCTGCTCGGCGGAATGCAGCAATTCGGCCTGTTGCAGAATCCTGCGCGCTTGCAGTATGGAAATACTCATGAATTATCCCGGCCTTCCATTCACTCCTGACAACCTGTTCTTTTCTTACTTCATGCTTTTCAGATATTCAGCGAACTTCTCGCCGACATCTGGATGCTTCAGCCCGAGCGCGACGATCGCCTTCAGGTAGCCAAGCTTGTCGCCGCAATCGTAACGTATGCCCTTGAACCGGTAAGCCAGCAATTGTTCCTCGGTCATCAGGCTGGCAATGCCGTCGGTCAGCTGGATTTCCCCGCCCGCTCCGGGCTGGACCTGCTCGAGGTGATGGAATATGCGCGGCGTCAGAATATACCGCCCGACCACGGCCAGCGTGGAAGGTGCATCTTCCGGCCTGGGTTTCTCGACGATGCCGGTGACCTTTTCCACGTCGGGCTCGAGGTTGGTGCTGCTGACAATGCCGTATTGACGCGTCTGTTCGCGCGGCACATCCATCACACCGAGCACCGAGCACTGGTATTTGTCGAACACGTCCACCATCTGCTTGACGATGCCGGGCTGCCCATCCACCAGGTCATCAGCCAGGATCACCGCAAACGGTTCGTCCTGAACCACCGGTTTCGCACACAGCACTGCATGCCCCAGTCCCAGCGCCATCGACTGGCGTATATAGATGCAGTTGATATTCTTCGGAATGACCTCCTGGACGATGCGCAGCAATTCGGTCTTGCCGCGCATCTCGAGCTCGGCTTCCAGTTCGTATGCCTTGTCGAAATGATCGGGAATGGAACGCTTATTGCGCCCGGTCACGAATACCATATCAGTGATGCCCGCCTCAGCCGCTTCTTCCACTGCGTACTGGATCAGCGGCTTGTCCACGACAGGCATCATCTCCTTCGGGCTGGCCTTGGTTGCAGGCAGGAACCGGCTGCCCATGCCGGCAACAGGAAAAACAGCTTTCGTTATCTTTTTCACAACATATCTCCTTAATACGAATTATCGAAAGCTGTTTTCGGCACAGGCAAACCTGCAAAGCAGGTTAAACCCGACAGGGCGGCTTTGGATATTTCAAGTTTCATGTCTGGCTTCCATGCTTTCCATAAATTCGATAAATTGCTGCTCGTCCATGACAGGTACCGCAAGTTGCCTCGCCTTGTCCAGCTTGCTGCCGGCTTCGCTGCCGGCCACGACATAGTCGGTCTTCTTCGACACGCTGCCAGCCACTTTCGCGCCCAGCGCTTCCAGTTTTTCCTTTGCTATTTCGCGGGCGATTCCGAGTGTACCAGTAAGCACAAAAGTCCGGCCAGCCAGCGGCAGCGTTTCGACGGGCATGCCCGCGCTTTCCTGTGGCGTGACACCGCCTCGCAGCAATTCCCTGATCACGTCGACGTTGTGCCTTTCCGCGAAGAACGCAACGATGCTTTGCGCGACCACCGGCCCTACATCCGGGACCAGTTGCAGCTGCGTTTCATCGGCGTGCATCAGCTTCTCCAGCGTGCCGAAATGGCGCGCGAGGTCCTTTGCGGTCGCCTCGCCGACGTTGCGTATGCCCAGTGCATAGACGAAGCGCGCAAGCGTGGTCTGCTTGCTGTTTTCGATCGCATCGATCAGGTTGTTGGCCGACTTCTCGCCCATGCGCTCCAGCCCGGCCAGCTTCTGCAAATTCAATTTATCCCTGTCGTACAGATCGGCCGGCGTGCTGACGATTCCGCCATCCACCAGCTGGTCGACCAGTTTGTCGCCCAGCCCCTCGATGTCCAGCGCGCGGCGTCCTGCAAAATGCAGCAGCGCCTGCTTGCGCTGCGCAGGACAGAACAGCCCGCCACTGCAGCGCCAGTCCGCCTCGCCCTCCTCGCGCACGATTGCGCTTCCGCACACCGGGCAGTGGCCGTGCAACAGGCGATCAAGATCGAACGGCTTGCCGGCATTTTCCGGACGGCGGTCGAGCACCACGCCGACCACTTCCGGAATCACATCGCCGGCACGGCGCACGATCACGGTATCGCCGATGCGCACATCCTTGCGCCGCGTCTCGTCCTCGTTGTGCAAGGTCGCATTGGAAACCGTGGTGCCGCCGACGAACACCGGCTCCAGCTTCGCGACCGGCGTCAGCTTGCCGGTGCGCCCGACCTGGATATCGATGTCGTGCACCACGGTCATCTGCTCCTCGGCCGGAAATTTGTGCGCGCAGGCCCAGCGCGGTTCGCGCGTCACGAAGCCGAGTTTCTGCTGCAGCGCGAGGCTGTTGACCTTGTACACCACACCGTCGATATCGAACGGAAGGCTGTCGCGCTGCGCCGCGACTCGGCGGTGAAAATCGACCAGTCCCGGCGCACCCTTCACCACCGCCCGTTCCGTACTGACCGGCACGCCCATTCTGCCCAGTGAGTCCAGCAGCGTGCTGTGCGTCGCGGGCAATTCCCAGCCACGCACTTCACCCAGCCCATATGCAAAAAACGACAGCCTGCGCTTCGCAGCCAGCCCGGGATCAAGCTGGCGTATGCCTCCGGCTGCGCCGTTGCGCGGATTCACCAGCGTGGGCAAGCCATGCGCGCGCTGCTTTTCGTTGTAGCGCTCGAAATCGCGGCGCGACATGTAGACCTCGCCGCGCACTTCCAGCACGGAAGCATCGCAGCCGCGCAGGCGCAAAGGGATGCAGTGGATGGTGCGCACGTTCTGGGTCACGTCCTCGCCGGTTTCGCCGTCGCCGCGCGTAGTGGCTTGCACCAGCAAACCCTGCTCGTAACGCAGGTTGATTGCCAGGCCGTCGAATTTCAGTTCGCAGCTATACTCCACGGGCGGTTCGGATTCACCCAGCTTCAGTTCGCGGCGCACCCTGGCATCGAACGCAATCGCACCTTCGTCGCTGATGTCGGTTTCGGTGCGGATCGATAGCATCGGCACCGAATGAAATACCTTTTGAAATGCATCAAGCGGTTTGCCGCCCACGCGCTGGGTCGGCGAATCATGATATTGCAGTAATTCCGGGTATTGTTTTTCCAGTGCCTGAAGTTCACGGAAGAGCCGGTCGTATTCCGCATCGGGAATCAGTGGCTGGTCCAGTACGTAATACTGGTAATCGTGCTTCTCGATCTCGTGGCGCAATCGGGCTGCGCGGCTGCTGTCTTTTTCCGGAATCGCCATCAGGAAAACAATCTGCGTGCCTGCGAACTGCCCGGCGTCATGCCCTTTGCGCACATTTTCAGTTCGACATCGTTGATGCGCTCGCGAATCAGGGCCAGACCCTTTTCGCTGATCGCGACGCCATGGTCGTCCACCAGGTTAACCTGCAGTTCCTTGCCCAGGGCATGGGCGACCTGCATCATCCGGTCGAAATGCGGGCCGGGATTCTCCACGCGCGGCACATCCAGCAACAGCGTAATGCCCGGCGTGGTGAACGATTCCAGCGTTAGGTGCTGGAACGGCTGGCTGTCGCGGTTGATCAGGCTGAACAGGGTGCGGCCCTGCGCATCCTGCAGGTGAAACGCGCCGTCCGCTTCGAGCGTCATGCCCTGCAAATTGGCCGCCTGCGCGATCTTTCCGCCGCGCATCAGGCGCACGCCCGGCAGCACCAGGTTAACCCCGACCATCTGGTCCACCTCGGCACAGAACGCGTCCATTTCCAGCGCATGGCGATAGGTTTCACGGATGTCCGGCACCGTGGTATCAGCCTTGATCTGTCCGGCGATGCCCAGCACCAGATCGCTGAAATCCGCCAGTTTCGTTTCGCTTATCGCGCCGGCCCGATCGACCAGCTGCAGCGCGATGCGGAAGCTCACATAGAGCACCGTGCTTTCGGCGATCACACGCTCCCATTTATTTCCGTTCAGCGTCAGGCCGCACACCTGTACCGGCTTGCGAAAATCGAACTTGCGCTGCCACAGTCCGTCCAGCACCGCCGCATGGCTGGGTTCGGCAAGGCGCAGCTCGATGATGAAATCGCTGCGCGCATTCAGCAGTGCGCAGGAATCGTCCAGAACGCTGCTTGCGGATAGCGCATCACCAAACCCTTCTTTCCCGAGTCCGGCATTCGTATCGAACGCATCGTCTTCCGTATCCACAACATGCTGTACCGGCTGCTCGCCCTGACTTGCGCCGCCCGGCTGGTACAGTGCATCACTGTGGTTGGACTTGAATGCCGCACTGAATTTGCTCCGATACTGCCTCTGCTGCCACCAGCCATAGAAATACACCGCGATGATCACGCCGATACCGATTACCAGGAGCGCTACTTGTAATTGACTCATAGGGGAACCATAACGATTGTTCGGAACATGGCGCGGATTATCTCACGCCCAGCGGACAGACATAATACTCGCCGACACGGTACCGGTCAGGCAAGCGGCAATTCCGGGTTGCTCATGCCGATCACCGCAACTTCATCCAGTGCCTTCAGGTACTGATGCTGCTCATGCAGCCGGACCAGCGAATCGGGATGCGGCCTGCCGCGCATCTGCGCGAGCCGGGCGCGGCTTGCGGCGGGCATTTCCCAGTTCAGTCCGCGCAGCATTTCGTCCGCCGATTCCGGCTTGTTGCAAACCAGCACCATGTCGCAGCCTGCATTCAGCGCAGCCTCCGCACGCTGTACGATGCCGCCGGCGACGGTTGCGCCTTCCATGCTCAGGTCGTCGCTGAACACGCAACCCTCGAAACCCAGCTGTCCGCGCAGGATATTTTTCAGCCAGACCGGCGAGAAGCCGGCCGGCCGGCTGTCCACCTTCGGATAGATCACATGGGCCGGCATCACCGCGGCCAGGCCGCAATCCACCATGCGACGAAATGGAATCAGGTCGCACATCTCTATATCGACAAACTCGCGCTCGTCCAACGGGATATCCAGGTGCGAATCGGCCTGCACATAGCCGTGGCCGGGAAAATGCTTGCCGACCGAGTGCATCCCGCCCTGTTTCAATCCCAGCAACAGGCTGTGCGCGAGTTCGGCGATCGCCTGCGGATCGCTGTGGAACGCACGGTCGCCGATCACGCTGCTCTGCCCGTAATCCACGTCCAGCACCGGCGTGAAACTGAAGTCCACACCGCAGGCGCGCAGCTCGGCCGCCAGCACATAGCCGGCCTGCTGCGCCAGATGGCGCGCGCGTTGCGGATGCGCATCCCAGATTTTGCCGAGCTCGCGCATAGCCGGAATTTTCGTGAATCCCTCGCGAAAGCGCTGCACCCGCCCGCCCTCATGGTCTACTGCGATCAGCAGCGGCGGCGTGCGCAGCGCGTGAATCGCGACAGTGAGTTCGGTCAACTGTCCCGGCGACTGATAATTGCGCGCGAACAGGATCACCCCGCCGACCATAGGATGCATCAGTCGAGCTTCGTCCTCCGCGGTCAGTTGCGTGCCCAGCACATCCAGCATCACCGGCCCCAAGCCCATATGTATTCCCAAATTGAATAAGCACAAAAATGAAATCTGCAGCAATCTTTTGGATTATAGGGCCTTTGCCGATAAATCGCGCCTCCATGTCTATCGGCTGACGCTTGCCGCAGAAAAAGTTATCGCGTCTAATCCGGTCAACGCAGGCTAGAAACACGGGACTATTCCAGGCACGCCTGATCAAGCTAGCTGTGAGATATTGCAGTGGTATATTTTCCTGTAAGCTGGACGGCCGTTTGGCTCCACTTTAGAGGTTTCGTATGGTTCAGGCACTGCTAATAATCGATATACAGAATGACTATTTCCCTGGCGGAGCGATGGAACTCGTCGGGAGTCCGCTGGCTGGAGTTCGGGCCGGCAAGCTGCTCCATGAATTCAGGAAAAAATCTCTGCCGATTATTCACATCCAGCACATCTCTGCACGGCAAGGTGCAACCTTCTTCTTGCCGAATACAGCGGGAGCGGAAATACACGAGTGCGTAGCGCCCAAAGCCGGCGAAACCGTGTTTCAGAAAAACTATCCCAACAGCTTTCGTGAAACGCCGCTGCTTGAGCATCTGCGCAAGCTTGAAGTCACCCGGCTGGTCATCGCGGGCATGATGACCCAGATGTGCATAGACACAACCACGCGCGCCGCCGCCGACCTTGGTTTCAAGTGCCTGCTGGCGCATGATGCGTGCGCCACAAAAGCCTTGTCATTCGGCGGCAGCACAGTCTCTGCGGAGAACGTGCAAACAGCATTCCTTGCCGCGCTCAATGGCCTGTTTGCACAAGTGCTCCCTGTGGATGAAATATGCGCCAACCTCTAACCCCGCTCATGTGCCACAGAAGCGCGTCGCCCGCTAGCCCCACGTTGTTAGTCACAAATGAATTTCAACCGGAGGAGCCAAGATGAAAGGGAGTTGTTTATGCGGTGCTGTCGAGTATCAGGTTGATCAGCTCGATATGCCGATTGTTCATTGCCACTGCCGTACGTGCCGCAAGGCCCATGCGGCGGTATATTCTTCAAACGCCGGCGTAAATCGCGAGCACTTCCGATGGTTGAAAGGCGAGGAAAAACTAACAGCCTTTGAATCATCGCCGGGAAAACTCCGGCATTTCTGTTCTGTCTGTGGCTCTCAGCTCGTGGCCGAGCGCCTTGCACAGCCTCACGTCATTGTGCGCGTGGCAACGCTCGATGAAGACCCCGGCAGCAAACCAACTATGCACATCTGGTGTTCACATGACGTTCAGTGGCTACAGGACGACAAGGACGTTACGTTTTACCAGGAATGGCAACCCGGCAGATAACCATGTGCCGCCCAACCCATCATTCCACCGGACCTGCGCGAAAAGCCCTGCAGGCCGGTGAATTCAGACGTTAGCAGTCTGAGACCCCACCATGAACAAAATCAAGGTCTAATCAATCGGAGGAATTTCATGGCCGAACAGCAACCCTCATTCGATGCAGCGAAGTACAAGAACGCGCAGCGAGAGCAATGGAACAAGGACGGCGCAGCATGGCGATACTGGAATTCCACTCTGGATCGCTGGTATGGCGAAGCTACCCGCCAGATGCTCGACCTGGCCCGTATTCAGCCAGGTCAGCGCATCCTTGATATCGCCGCCGGCGCAGGTGAACCGGCTGTGAGTGCCGCCGAACGGGTTGGCCCCGGTGGTTATGTGCTGGCGACCGACATTTCGGAAGGGATCGTCGAGCTTGCGCGCCAGGTTGCTCATGAACGCGGATTCACACAGATCGAGACCCGCGCGATGGACGGTGAAAAACTGGATCTACCTGACGCTTCCTTTGATGCCGTTCTGTGCCGGCTCGGTCTGATGTATATGCCGCACCCGGTAACAGCGCTGCGCGAGTGGCGCCGTGCTCTGAAATCGGGCGGCCGGGTTGCCGTCGCTGTCTTTTCGACGCCCGATCGAAATAGTTGGGGAGCTGTGCCTGCTTCCATCATCCGCGGGCGCGCGCAACTTCCGCCCCCCGTCCCAGGGCAGCCAGGACCATTCAGCCTTGGCGCTCCCGGAGTGCTCGAAGACATTTTCAATCAGGCCGGATTCGCCAGCCCCGAGGTTCGCGCCGTGCCGGTGCCCCATCGAGCGGCCAGCGCTGCCGAGTACGTGCAAGTCGCACGAGAAGCCTTCGGTGGATTCAATGCGATGATAGCTCACTTGCCCTCTCAAGAACGCGAGTCCGTGTGGAACGAAATAGAAGGCTCGCTGCGCAGTTTCGAATCGCCTGATGGCTTCGAAGCGCCGGGTGAGTGCCTTGTCGTTGCGGCAACGAAGTGATCGTACGCAGACTGCTAACCATAAGATACAGCCGAGCCGTCCGGGCGGGGCTTCGCCCGCCTACACGGGCGACTGAACTGAGACGTTAGGGATATCAAACTCATTGAGCTTGTCGTGTTGTCAATTGTTTCATATGCAATCACGCTCGGCCTCCCAGATCGCATTCCGGGAGTTGACTCTGAATCTCAGTTCTATTGGGAATCTCAGTTCTATTGGCTTTGCTTCGTTGTTAGCGGTATCGTTCTATCCATTGGCCTGTTCGTTGGTTTATGCCGTGCCAAAACGAAACGCACGATTGCTATTGCAACAGTCCTAATCTTCGGTAATCGTAGTCTTTACAGGTGATATTGTGTTGCAGTTGCTTATTCCTGCTCAAAAGGGGTTTGCCTTTGATCGAAGTACCTAACCTTGCAGTCAAGCGGGACTGTGCGATTGTGCGTAGCCCCTTAATTTAACGTTAGTTTGCTTTGGAGATTTTCGTGGCTGGTTCCTGTTGTGAAAACAATTGCGCAGTAGAATTCCTGCACGCACGGCAGAAGGGCACCTTGGTGAAGGTGCTCTGGATCAATGCAGTTATGTTCCTGGTCATTACGGTAGCCGCTCTTTACGGCCATTCAACGGCGCTGCTTTCTGACAGCCTGGATAACCTTGGGGATGCGCTGACGTATGGTTTGAGCTTGTACGTAGTTGCGCAGAGTGCAGAGGCCAAGGCGCGGGTTGCCCTGTTCAAGGGGTTTCTCATCTTGCTCGGTGCGGCAGTCGTAATCGTGCAGGTCGCCTGGAAGTCGTTCAACCCTGTAATCCCGTCCTATGAGATTATGGGTGCCTTTAGCCTGGCCGGAGTGGCTGCCAACGGGCTGTGCTTATGGCTGCTGTGGCGGCACCGAAGTGAAGATATCAACATGAGTTCAGTCTTCGAGTGCTCGCGCAATGACATTGCGTCAAATCTGTCGGTACTCCTCGCAGCAGGTGGCGTCTGGCTCTTCCAGTCAGGCTGGCCTGATATCGTGGTTGCGTCTCTGCTGGCTGCATTGCTGCTGAGGTCTTCCATTCGCGTTATTCGCGGCGCAGTAAAGGAACTCGGAAAACAACCTGTCTCTTCGCTCCAGCGGACCGGCCCTGACAGGCCGGCTCGCTGAGCTCGAACGTTTAAGCTTTCCCCACTTATGCACGATCTCACCAACCTTAACGAACCGAAATCAATTCAGGCCATTTTGGCCGATACTTGCGCCGCCGGTTTCACAATGGCGTCCGAGCCTCTTGCATGTTCCCTGCTGCGCACCCTGGCGGCAACCAAGCCGGGCGGTCGCTTTCTTGAGCTGGGCTCTGGCACAGGGCTGTCTACTGCATGGCTACTCGACGGTATGGACCCAAACTCTCGCCTCATTACCGTCGATAACGATGAAAGCCTTTTATCCATTCTCAGAGCCAACCTCGGCGAGGACCCCCGGCTGACGGTCGTTTGTGCAGATGGCGATGAATTTCTGGGCTCGCTTAACGGCCAACATTTTGACTTCATCTTTGCCGATACCTGGTCTGGGAAATATCGCCTGCTTGAGGAAGCATTGGCGCTTGTCAGTCCCTCCGGCCTGTATGTAATCGACGATATGCTGCCCCAGCCCAATTGGCCAGAAGGACACGCCGAAAAAGTCGCTCACCTTATTTCAGCACTTGAGCATCGTAGCGATTTCCGTATCGCCAAAATGTCCTGGGCAAGCGGGGTCATCATTGCGTCCAGGCTCTAACCCATCAATCAACCCGGACTGGCGCGATATAGCCGCGCCAGTCCGTTAATTCAGACGTTATATGGGCATGCTGATGTTCTATGCCATCGTCGACGATTATCACTTTGCGCACGAGGAGGCCGGCCTTCCGAATCCCACAAGGAGCACAAACCGATGACCCTGACCACAATCATACTTCTGGTGCTGGCGCTTTATATGGTGCAGCTCTTCCTGCAGGAAACTTCGCGCTTCGGTTTCGACTTGTGGGGCATCATGGGCAACCGCGACAATCAGCCGGAGATGTCGGTTGTCGCAGGCCGACTGGACCGCGCCAAGAACAACATGCTGGAGTCTTTGCCGATGTTCCTAGGTCTGGCGCTATTGGCGCTGGTCAAGGGCGACGACACGAGCCGGGTTGCCCATGCGGCAACGATCTTCCTCATCGCGCGCATAGTCTATGTGCCGGCCTATGTGAGTGGCATCCCCGTGCTGCGGTCGCTCGTATGGCTGGCGGGGGTTGCCAGCCTGGTAATGATGGCGCTGCCCCTGATCTAGTGCATCTGGTCACCCAACAGTGTCTTATTTGGTCACGCGATGCCAGCATGGCCTATGGCAATTAGATTGAAGCGTTTGTTGCATCCCCCTCAGGAGATCATCATGATTGCAGTAATCTTTGAAGTCTGGCCAGTCGCAGACAGGGCCAGGGAGTATTTCGATCTGGCAGCCGAACTCAGGCCCCTGCTTGAAGAAATAGAAGGGTTCATTTCGATAGAACGATTCGAGAGCCTGACTACAAAAGGGAAGTACCTGTCACTTTCATTCTGGAGAGACGAAGAATCCATCCGCACCTGGCGAAACTTCGGAGAGCATCGAAATGTCCAGGCAAAGGGACGGAGCAGCGTATTCTCAGAATACCGGATACGAGTTGCATCTGTGGTGAGAGACTACGGATTGGACGAGCGCGACGAGGCCCCTGATGACAGCCGTTTCGAACACGGCTAGAACTGCAGTAAAGCGGGACTATGCAATAGCGCAACCTCCCTGCACGTCAGGCGCAATTTTCTGACGTTAACGCATGATCCAGCCCATTACCAGTTCAGCGATCTTTTCGTCTGACAGATTTTCATTTTTAAGCGAAACCCAGGTCGAAAATCGCAGGCAATGGCGCAGGGTTAATGCCAATGATTTTTTGTTTACCTGCGTGACGCTGCAGCTGGCCAGCAGGTCATCCCGCACCTGATCGATATAGGCTTCAAACTGCCCCATGGGTTTCTGAAGTGCTTCAACTTTGTCCAGATCGCGATAAGCCACGCTCCACATCTTTTCAGTGCCGCGATAGTAACGATAAAAGGCCAAAATGGCAGTCCGGCTGCGCTCACTGGGGTCCTCAATCTCTGCCCATTCGGCCATGTTTGGCGGAGGGTGCTGTCCCAGATAATGGGACGTGCAGGCCTGAAACAAACTGATATCGTCCGGAAAGTGGCGATATACCGTCAGGCGTTGCACCCCCGCCGCTTCCGCGATGGCCTTGATGGACGTATTCGCCGGGCCAAGTTCCTCGTGCAACTTCACCGTCGCTTCGACAATCCTTTCCCGTGTCTCGTCCTGCAGTGCCGCCCGGCGGGTTTTCGTGTATTTACGCTTATCCATATTCAGTAAACATAACTGTTTAATTAAAACTTGACAAGCCCCCGCGCCTGGCCTACAGTTAATTTAAGTAAACACCATTGTTTACCTAAATAGACGTAGCCCCAGCATACTTACATGAAAGGAAAAACCAATGACCATTACCAATCAGCAGTCCGGAACCAATGTTCACGAAATAGCCGACGGGATTTATCGCATCAATACGCCGGTGATGTTTGAAGGAGGCCTGGCATTTTCATTCAACCAGTACCTCATTGCCGATGATGATCCCTTATTGTTCCACACCGGTCCGCGCAAAATGTTTGCCTTGGTGCATGAAGCCGTCGCCAGTGTACTGCCGGTTGAATCGCTGCGTTATATCGGTTTT
>Ga0316575_10000024_pt1 | contig 38526 bp, 64 predicted proteins | sample J5NA_FD_203072 | JGI IMG/M metagenome (GOLD analysis project Ga0316575, IMG submission 203072) | Rhizosphere microbial communities from salt marsh grasses in Alabama, United States - J5-7_050615r2r3 | ecosystem: Host-associated > Plants > Roots > Rhizosphere | place: USA: Alabama | collected...
CCTGTCTGTTTGTTGTAGACCGTAAAATCATGGTCTACCCCATATTTTTCATGATGATTAATTATGTCTACCAATAAATCTATATTTGACTTATTAAATTTTGTAAATTCCACAAATGCTTTGTCTTCACGATAAAAGTCCCATCGTTTACGAGACTTATATTTTTTTATTACCTCGTCAGATTGCTTCTGATGAGGATTTACAACTAGAATATTTTTTCCCCAATATTCATTAATTTCATGGATATTATTAAACGAAAATTGAAGCAAATTTATATAAATTTCTTTTTCTATTTTATTCATTGTTCATTCCTCCATCTTGTTCCACCACTTCTGTCTGTATTGTTTTTATTAGCTTGGATATACAAGCTACATCTATATTCTCAATAACTTTTCCGAGTGAAATATTTTTACCATTTTCCGTTATATAGGTTTCGATTTCAATGTAAAAATTTTTCGAGCCTTCATTAAATCCTAAGTTTATATCCATTATTTTTGTTTTTTTCATATTAAATTACCTCCTTAATTTAAATATGGTATTGCATAATAATTATCAGGTATCCAGACCGGTAACTCATCATTTAAGCCACCGGTTGCCATACTGCATTCAATTACTTTTTTCCTGGCACTGGCTTACCTGCCTTTTTAATTTTTGCTATCAATACATTATGAGTATCTTGCATTGTATTGCTTTCCATATACTTTGTAAATGCATCGTAATCAGATTTTAGCCAGTCATTTTTAGTTGGTATATTATAAACTACTTTAATTAGCTCATCCAAGTAATCAATATCAAATCCTTTATCTTTAGCTATTGCATAATATCTCTTTAATTGAGGCGGAGTTACTTTTTTTCCGTCATTGGCTGATTTATTTCCTTGATTATTTTGTCCAGTTTGTACAGCTGCTTTGTTGTTATTTTCACGAAAATTATTTTTATTAAAATCACTATCTATAAGATCAGTACTTGGAAGTCTTAAAATAGCTGTTAAAGCATAACGTCTTGTATAACTTTTTACAGCTCCCTCACTTTGTACCATGTTAGCCATTAACTGCAACTTTTCTACATGTTCAATTCTACTAAAATCAATTTCAATATTTCTCTGATTATCGCCTGAACAATCGTACCAATGACCAATAATTTTGTCTGAAAATATTTCTAAGTCCAAATCTAAATCATACATATCTAAAGCTGGAAATAAATATTTTTCAATTGTCGATAGACTGTAAAATCCTGTTGTATTAGTTCCCTTTATATTGTCTAATTCTTTAGTTTCCTTTAAATTTTCAAATACATACTTTTTAACCAATGATATTCTTTTATTAAAGCTTAAATCTTTTTTTATTTCTTCAGTTTTATTTGTAGTCATAAGATCAATCTCCTTTATATTAATAATTTTAATGTTCCTTAACTATGATATAATTATATCATAGGATATTTTATCCGTCAACTACTTTTTATCAAATATTTTATTTTTTGAATTTATTTTTTCAAGTATTAATTTTTTCTGTACTTTTAGTTTACCTATTTTTTCTATATAATCCTGTCTCTTGTTAAATTCCTTAGCAAAATCCATTCCTTTTTTTATTATTCTTGTGTTCTGGATCAAAGAATTAAATTCGTTTATTTGATCCTGTATAGACATTGTCTGTATATTTTCGTAATAAGCATGATAATGCTTATTACAGAACGGACAAACAAAGTATACTTCAAATTTACCGTCAACTTCTGGACCTACCTTTACATTAAGTGCAAAAACTTTTGCACAATCTTTATTTTCGCATTTAACTTTTTGAATTGCCATTTAAACCATTCCTTTCTAATTTTTCGATACAATTAACGGCATATTCTAATTTGCCTGATAATGTTAATTTTTTATTATCTATCTGTATCAAATTTTCTAACCTTTTTAATGTATCTAACATTTTTCCTTGGAGAGTATAATGCATATTATACGCTGGTTCTCCTCCCATTTTACAAATAAATAATTCTATTTTAATTAAATCTTCAATCATTTTATCATTCACTAACATTATTTATCATTCCTTTCTAATTTTTCGATCAAAGCTTTTAATAAATTAAATTTTCCAAGGTTTACAATTGTTTTATCTTTGTCCCAAATTAAAATTACCTTATTGTTATTAATTTTCTTACAAGATATATTACGTTCTATCTCAAGTTTCTCAAGCTTGTAACCCCAGTTACGAAAATTTCTAATTTCGTTTTTTATTATATTTGGGAAAAAATCACTTTCTAAAATTATATCAATAATTATTTTTTCTTGATCTTGATCTTGCATAGACATTATTTATTCCTTTCTATTCTAAATATTATGTTTTCGCTAAATATTTCGACTTTTTCTAATTCGTTAGACATATAATCATTACCATTTAAATTAAATGGTATTCCGTTAGTTTTAAATTTTCTTGAAAAATTTGAAACTAAATAATCTATAGTTGTATCAATTTCGTATTTTTCAATAAAGCCATATTTCAAATAAACACACACTTTTAACATATTAAACACCCTTTTCCTTTTCTAATATTTTCGCCTTCTTCACCATTGCACCAAGTTGAATTAATTCCTTAAAGCTGCAATTGATTGCAGATTCCAAAGAATCTAATAATTTCTTAGCTTCCTCAGGACCGCGTTTTTTACTTCCACGGCATAATTGCCAGTAATCATTTATAATTCCATAACTAATATCGTCGATTTCTTCTTGTAATTCTTGTAATTCTTCCAATAATACGCTATAAGCTTCATGCCGGGATTGAAAAAGCGGAAATTTATCATTTGCCACCTTCAATTCGTTTTCAATTAGTTTTTTAAGAATCATATAAATACCTCCTCAAATTTTAAATTCAAAACTTTTAATATATTTTTAATATCCTTCTCATTAAATCCATTTTTTCCTATAATTTTTCTGTAAAGGGAATCTTTTTTGATTCCCATTAAATATGCCATTTCTTCAAGTTTAATATTGTTTTTAGAAAACAATTTATAAAAATGCTCCTTGCGATTCACGATCCCACCCCTTTATCTAAAATTTTTTTGATTCTTTCTAATCTTTTTCTGCATAGATCACACCCCAAACACATATTATCTTCTACTATCCACCTTGAGATTAAAACACAATAAACTAGTTTTTTATACAAACAAATCATCTCCATTAATGATTATTCTCATTGTAATAATCAGTATTTTTTTCTAAGTCTTCTAGAAAAATATCAACTATATTTAAAAGTCCACCCCTACTTAACATTGACAATTCGCCTATCATTTCATTGTATTGATACAATTTCACACCATCCTCATTAACTACATAGTGATTATCTCCACTATCATGATATCTTAAATGATAGGTATTCATCATTTTGACGAATTTTTGAACATATTTCGCCTTCAATTTTTTAATTTGATATCCAGTATTCTTGAAAGTACTGGATATATAATTATCTTCAGCCTGTCTAAAATCTTTTATAGTAATCAAATTTTTTTTACATATCATTTTCATTATCCCCTTTATTTTTTTTTAGGAAGGGACTAAGTCCCTTCCTTTTTAAACTTGTCCTTCTTTTTTGCTTAAGCTATCAAACGAATATTTATCTAGTTTTTTATTGTCATTTACATTTTTTTCTTTCTTTTTTTTTCCTATGATGATCTTTCCTGATATGTAACTATCATCATAAAAATTGATATCTTTTTCTTTCTTGTCATTCCACATAATATTTCTCCTTTATGCAATTTTTCTTTGATATTTTTTTATCCAATCAACGGCTTGCGAGAAGCCGATTAGATGTCTTTCATATTTTGGCTTACGTCCAGCTATTTGAGTTAATTGATTGTATTGCTTGACGGTACACTGTCCGCCGTCTTTAATTCCAAAAAACATATCTACATTTAATCCAATTAATTCATAAGCTTCCTTGCCAGTATAAAATTTCTTTTTTCCTATTGTTCCAAAATCAAATTCAGTGTCCAACACGTCCAACATATCATTAATTAATTCTGTTTGTTTTTGAGTAGCCATAATTTAAATCCACCTTTCAAATAATTATTGTTTAATGTTCCTTGACTATGATACTATTATATCAAGGATAATTTATCCTGTCAACACTTTTTTAAATATTTTTTTAAAAAATAAAAAAAACCCGATTTAACAGGGTTCTTTTATTTTAAATAAATTAAATTATTTTTTTTGTGTCTTGATTATTACCTCAAATCCTTTTTTCTTCAATTCATCCGATAAATCATCTGCATTTTTCTTATCACTAAATGCTCCAGTCTGGACTAAATACAAAACATCTGTTTCTGGTTTTGGCTTTTGAATCTGAACCCCATATCTTTTTAAGATATAGGAAGCTACGAAAAAAGTAGCCTTATCAAAATATGCTTGTGTTTGTCCTTTTTTGCAATCATTACGATTATCACCAAAGAACAATTCAAGATATTTTACTTTGCAATTCTCCGATGTATCCCTATGCAAAGCGTAATAATCATTTAAAGTTTTCTTTGATTTTTTTTGTACGATTCCCCGATTCTCCAGACTAAAAGTACTACAATAATCCTTTAAAAATTGTGTACAAAATGCATAATCACTATGAGATTTAGGTGTATGGATACTTAAAAGCCATTCCGTACCTTTAGCAACTTTATTATAAGCATTACAATGAATACTATATACTTGTAAGCTCTTAGCTTCCTTGGCCATATCAGACATATTTTTAGCCCTTGTAGTCAAGCTAATGGTTTTATCTGTTGACCTTGTCAAATAAACTTTTTTAAAGAATGGTTTAACAAGTTTGTAAACGGCCATACCAAACTTTAATACATAATCTTTTTCTTTTGTCCCGTCATAAAATATACACCCAGAATCAGATCCACCATGCCCAAAATCTAAATAAAGAATATCTTCATTAATTTTCTGATCCGATTTAATTTTAGTTAATCCCGATAATTCAAACCATGTCATAAAATCACTTCCTTTCTTATTTTTTTGTAAATACTATAAAGTATCCTTGTTATCTGGACTATTGATTACTCCAAATCCAGTTAGTATTAAAAGAATAAAGTCTATTGTGTGCTGTAATGCTTCCTGTTTAATTCCAATGGTTTCATATAGTCCCCATTCGCCCAATAGTAACAACAATGCACTGGCTAAAGCACCCCACAGAACCTTACTTTTTAGTCTGTTTTGTAAAGTTCCTTTTCCAAGTAAAGAATTTAATTCAGTAGCTTTTTTTAGGGCTTCGTCAAGTTGTTGTGTATCAACTTCCACGTTTAATTTTAAGTCTTCTATTTTCAAAATAAAAACCCCTTTCTTATATCGGAAAAAATATTTTTAAAATCGCGATCACGATCACAGAACTAGCCGCAATAGTCCCGGTTACTACGCCACCAATGGCTGTAATTTTTCTTATACTCATTTCCGATCTTTTCAACTGTAAATTTTCAATGCAAAATTTACGGTTTTTTTTACAATCTTCACTAGTAACAACGTCTTCCAGTTTCTCTTCAATTTTTTCAATTTTCTTTTCAAACTTATCAAATCGATTATTCATATCTTGACGAAAATTATTAAAATTATCCTGAATTATTTTTATTAATATTTCATTATCTGGCACCGTATTACCCACCTTTCTTATTTATTTGATAAAGTCCCCGGATCTGATTGTAACAACCGGAACCGAGGACATAATGGAACATTAAACATTATTATAAATGAAACTAATCCCGTTACCGGACTCGAACCGGCAACCCTAAGGTATTCCTAATTTATTACGGGACAACTAATTAATTAGTGTATTTTTGTGGGATTGTGTATTTTAGGATTTCCCACGAATCCTATAGGCCCATACACTAAGCGTGAATCTTGATATCACAGTCATTGACTTCACGTAACCTGTTTAATACTGTGTTGGTTCGAGTGGGGAGAATGGGATTTGAACCCGTCTATTTTAAATTAAAGCTTTTATAATCAGCTAAATTATTACTTACATATAATTTAATAATAGATTTTATTTTCTTTTAAGTCTTTACTATATCGTCATATAGCCAGTTTCAAAAATGTTTTACCATATAAACTATTCCCCAAATTATAATGTATATCCTCACCCTAAACCCCTTTGATATACTTGGTAATCGCTACGACCTTTAATTACCTCCCACATCGCAATAATAACAAAAATCTATAGGAAACTTTCATAAAAATTATACCATAAAAGTCTACCCTTTGTCACTAACTTTCAATAAAAATCCTATAAAACAGTATAATTTTATAATTAAATTGCCTTACTTTGATTATATTTTGCCTTAAATTGCCTTAAAATAATCTAATTCCTTGCCTTTCTTGTTCAATATAATCTTTATTTTCTAACTTGTAGAAATTTTCTAAATAAATTTCTACATCCATCCTTTTCATTATTTTTGGAATTTCTATACATTCGATTGACTCACAATCATCAAATGTAATACCCATACTTTCAAGTTTTTTTAATGTCTCATCCATTTTTTTCAATAGCTTATCCCATTTAGGAATAAACGCTTCTTTCCTTTGATATGATATGTTAGGTTTACCAAACCATATGGAGCCTTTGGTAAACTTAACTAATAATTCATTATATTCCATGGCTAAATTAATTATTTCAATTATTCTCATTGTTAGATACCTCAACATTAGCATTACCTACAACTATTGTATTACCTGAAATTCTTGCATCACCTGAAATTCTTGCATTGCCAGTAATACAAGCATTTCCTGAAACTATTGTATTTCCTACAACCCATGCATTTCCTGAAACCATTGCATTATCTAAAAGTCTTGCATTATCAGCAACCCATGCATTTCCTGAAACAATTGCATTACCTGCAACTATTGCATTTTCTGTAATTCTTGCATTTCCTGAAACTATTGCATTTTTTGTGATCCATGCATTACCTAAATAACTTAAATTTTCTTCTTTTTCAATTAGTCCGCCCTTTTCATCTTTTTTTACATTTCCAAAATCGTAATATGCTATAATTCTATACATATTATTTTCTGGAATCATCTTATATTTTTTCAATTTTTTAATCTCCTTCCTCCGATTTAATGTTTATTAGTAATTCAGCTCCTGCACACCCGTCGCCTGTACCTTCTATATAGAAGGTTACTTTTGAGAAATATTCTTTTCCTATTTTAACCTTTATCTCCCTCGATCTTCCCGAGGCACCTTTTTCCACAGCTTGTAACAAAACTATTAATTCAGTTGTTGTCATAGTTTTAATCTCCTTTCTACCGTTAATGTTCCTTGACTATGATTATCTTATCATGCATTATCATATAAGTCAATATATAAATTTTACGGGTAATCACCGGTGATGTTGCGGGTATTCAAAATTTATCACCGCCATTGATATAACTACCTTACGGGTATTACGGGTATTTTTTTATATATAAAAAAATAATAATAATAGTTTACCAAATATATACAAACTATAATAATATATAATGTATATAAAGAAAAATCACCCGTTACCCGTAAAATCCTTTGAAAGTATTGAAAACACTAGCCGGTAAACCACCGGAAGTCCAAATTTAACCACCGTTTTATACACGTATACACCCGTAAAAAAAAATAAGCCTTGTGGCTTATAAAATTAAAAAGGTTCCTTATCAAAATTTTTATCAGGTAAATGTTCAACTTGATTATATTTTCTACTTACAAAAAATTTATATTGCTTTAAAGCTTTATTATAATCAAATTTTACCCTAGTTTTTTTGAGTTCTTTGCCTAATGATATTTTATTAAGCAAATTTTGTGGTGGTAATTCTGCTAAAATTTCGCCTGCTGTTTTCCATTGCCCATTTTTTTCGCTTGGGTTTAGATCCCAAATATCTTCTATAATTAATATTTTTTCAGGTTTATTAATATATTGCGAATTAATTTCATTAATTGTTTTTATTTCATCCATTTCAAATTTATATGAAATCCCTTTTAAGTATAATGAATACATGTATCCCCATAACATATCAATATCAATTTTAGCTTTTTTATCGAAATCAATACAATTAATTGTCAAATACCTTCTGGTACCTGTTAAATCTCGAAGGTATTCGTTGTCATTTGTTGTTGCCGCAAGACAACAACGGCGTTTTACTGTTATTGCTGCCGCTGCATATGGTAATCTAAATTTGTCACGACTGGCAGTAATAAAATTCTTCATTGCTTCCTGATCCGATTTTTTAAATGTTGTCGCAATTTCACCCATTTCTAATAAGATGTTGGAAACTGTTTCCATAATCGAATCTTTATTGCTTAAATCCAAACTTCTACCTTCTAGAAAATAACTATGTTTTAATTTTTCAGGAAGTAAATTTTTCAGCCATGTTGTTTTGCCTATATGCTGTCCACCTTTTAAAACTAATACATAATCACTTGCTATCATATCGTCGTCTTTGGAACAGCCGACATAAATCATTTGCAATAAAAATTTACCAATAAATTTGTTTTTCCACTCATCATCACTTTTTAAAGTTTCTGCTAGTTTTTTAAATATTTCTTTGTCAGGATTTTTTAAATAATACCTATGTGCTTCTTTTAAATAATCTTCCCATGGATTATATTTGTTTCCTCTCCCAATAAGTGTTAAATTTGCCAATAATCTTTTATCTGTCATTTTTAAATCTTGAATTATACATAAATTTTCTATATGAGATTTAATATTTTCTAATACATCAATGTATTTATTATTTAAAAATACTTCATAATCCATTTTTATTACATTATATTTAATTGAATAATTATAATGATTTAATAAGCAGGATATATTTTGTTCGACTGGCAATGGCGTAATGTCTTTAATTGTAGGCCCATTTTTGTCCGGAAATTCTTTAAAATACTCAGACATTCTTTGAGTTTTTTTAGATCCATTTTCACCTAATGGATCAACATATTTTACGAAAGTATAATCTGGATTCCATTTTACAGGTTTTAAATCTAAGTTTTCCATTTTATCCACAGTATTGTTAATAAATTGTGGATTATTTATATTTTCATTAAATTCTATATCTAAATTAAATTTTTCAGCCAAAAATTTTACAGCTTCTAATTTATTTAAATTTTCCATTTTCATGACGAAATCAATTATACTACCACCACCACACCCGGCAAAACAATTATAGGAATCGGTTGAATCATATATTTTAAAAGAAGCCTTTTTATCGTCATGTCCTGGAAATGGACAATTGATATTTTTAATTGTATTATAATCAATACAATAATAGGAAAAAACATCTTTTAATGATATACTAGACTTGACATAATTAAATAAATCAATACTATTACTATAATTTGTTTTTTTATTAATATTTCTATTATTTAGTTCGACTAAATAATTGTATAAAATATTAAAATTTTCATCAATTTCTTTTATAAAATCAAGTGCATTATTTTTATAAGCTATCCCAGTCAAAGTAATTGCATGGTTTACAAAAATTTCAATGCCTGATTTTTTATGTAAATCTTTATATTTTTTATGTATATTGTTCATTTTTATTGATATGTTTTTTGGTAATTGGCCTTTACCAATCACATGTAATCCTCTTCTGCTCCTCGAATATTCTATATAATATCCATTATTTAGGAATGGGCTAACAAAATCTAAAGCCCAGTCATAAAGATTGCCATTTTCATCTAAACAACGGTCAAAATCAATTACTACATAATCACCATCTAATAAAAATACTTTAGTCTCATTATTGTAATTTACCCAATTATTTTTATTTGTCCATGATGTTATTTTACCGTTTTTATCAGCCGGTGCGTTGTTTTGTTCATTGCAATACATCCAATTTTTTAATTCTTTAAGTTCGTTTGGAATCATATTATGTTTCCCCCTCGGTCGGATATTTAAATTTAATATTTTGAATATATGGAATAATTATACTACCGTCATCCAGCTCAACAAGTGCATAAAAATCATCTTTATCATTTATAAATTGTATTAAATATCCTTCATATAATACTTCTTTTGTTTTCTTATTATAAATTAATACTCTTCTCATAATTTTACACTTCCTTTTCTTTTTCTATTGGACTAATTATTATTTTTCTACCTTCGATTATCATTTCTACTTTATCACCTAATTTTAATTCGATCATATCCAATAGATTTTTTGGTATTAAAATAAAATGTGAATCGCCTCTTTTTACTATTTTTTTAGTTAACATTTTTTTAATCTCCTTTATTTTTTCTTGACTATGTACATATTATATAATATAATATATATATAGTCAAGAAAAATTTTGAAAGGAACATTAAATATGGAATTAAGAGAATACCAAAAAAATATTATTCTAGAAACAAGAAAAAACTTACTACAACATAAAAAAATATGTATACAAGCACCATGTGGATCTGGAAAATCTGTAATATTGGCAAAAATTATAAAAGATACTACAGATAAAGGTAATCGTGTGTTATTCCTTGTTCATAGGAAAGAACTAATAGAACAAATATATAATACACTAAAAACATTCCAGGTTGATTTTAAACTAATCGATCTTTTGATGGTGCAAACAGCAGTTCGACGTTTGCATAAAATTAAAACGCCATCAGTAATAATTACTGATGAAAATCATCATTGTTTGGCAAAAAGCTATACTAAAATATATGAGCATTTTAATACAGCTTTTTTACTGGGGTTCACAGCTACCCCCATCAGATTAAACGGCGAAGGTTTAGGTAATATATATCATTATATGATAAAAGGACCAGAAATAAAATGGCTAATAGAAAATAATTATTTATCACCATATAAATTATTTTCTGTGAAACTTGCCGATACCAGTAATTTACATATAAAAGCTGGTGAATTTAATAAAAAAGAAACAAATACATTAATGGAAAATAATACAATATATGGTGAGACTATTAAAAATTATATTAAGCTTGCGAATGATAAAAAAACTATAGTGTATTGTAGCAGTGTAGAATCGTCTATAGAGACCGCAAATGAATTTAATAGCAATAATATACCTGCCAAACATTTAGACGGAAATACGCCTAAATTAGAGCGTAAAAATGCTATTCAAAAATTTAGGGACGGAGAAATAAAAGTTTTATGCAATGTAGATTTATTTGGCGAAGGCTTTGACGTTCCCGATTGTGAATGCGTAATACTTTTAAGGCCTACGAAATCATTAAGCTTGTACATACAACAAAGCATGCGTTCAATGCGGTATAAAGAAAATAAATTAGCTATAATAATTGATCATGTAGGCAATTGCTTTGAGCATGGCTTACCTGATGATAATAGGAATTGGACACTAAAAGGCAAACAACAAAAGGAAAAAGAGACAAAAATTAAAGTATGTCCGCGTTGCTTTGCAGTAATGCAACCAGGGACAAAAGTTTGTCCATCTTGTGGCCTTGAATTCCCAAAAATGTTGATAAGGCAAGAAAAAACTGTAGAAGATGTAGAACTTGAAGAAATAAAAAGAAAAGATATTTTAGCAAGAAAACCGTTTGGATATATTAAAAAAATTTCTACATTATCAGAAATTTTAGATTTTGTAGAACTTAAAAAGTATAAGCCTGGCGTAATATTTCATCAGGTTCAGGAAAGAAAAAATGAAATAATAATAAAAGAAGAAGATTTAAAAAGGTGGCAATCAATCGCTGGATATAAACGTGGTTGGTGGACACACCAAAAGCACTTAATTAATGAAATGGAGGTGAATTAAATGTCAAATATAAGAAAGATATGGATATTAAAAGAAAAAAGAAGACTAAAAAATATGATTAGATTATTTGATTATATGCTGTCTCAATACCATGCTGTATATGGAGATGAGACAAGATTAGGTGTAATGGAAGCATATAAAAATAATCTAATCAATCGCGAATATGCAATTAGAGAATTGCAAGAATTGGAGGAAAATTAAATTATGAAATTTAGAATAATATTAAAAAATAATAGTGTTTATAATTCTATTGAAGAAATTAACAATGAAAAAAATATATGTAATTTGTGTAATGGAGTAGAATGTAATTCTGATGAAGATGTTTGCTTTTGTTTTGTTGGTATAAAACAAATAATATTAGAATCTGAAAGTGAGGAAAATTAAATTGATTGAACATGATTTACAAAATAAAATTAGATTAGAATTATCAAAAATTGGTTGGACAACTTTTAGGACAAATGTTGGCAAGGTAAAACTTGCCGACGGACGTTTTTTTGACACCGGTTTACCTCCTGGCTTTTCTGATCTGCTAGCACTTAAAGACGGGAAAACCGTCTTTATTGAAGTAAAAAAGCCGGGCGGTAAACCATCAAAAGCACAAAAAAATTTCATCGAACAAATGAAAAAAAATGGTTTTAATGCAGGTATAGTCTATAGTGTGGACGATGCTTTAAAATTATGTTCCTTGACTACATATGTTTATTAATGTATAATTTATGCAGGAGGTGATATTGATGAATGGAAAATTAAGAAAAGTATATTCTAAAAAAGGCAGCAATAGTCTAATCTTTAATATTCCAATTGCTTTTGCAAAAAACAAAGGAATTAAACGCGGAGATTATCTGACTATTATTGAATCTGATGACGAAATTATAATTAAAAAGACTGAATTTAAGGAGGCTGTAAAATGTTGAGAGAGAAAATTTACTGGCATGTTAGTTATAGGGAATCACTTAATGATTCCTACAAAGAAAATCCAGAATTATTAATTGCTGATTCTGATATTGGATTCTTAGAAAGTGAATTCGAATGTCTTAAAAAACATAAATATGTAATTATAGAAAAAAATTATGATTTTGGATATGTCGTGATTGAGGAATATATCCAAACAGGGGAAAATATTTTCGAGACATATAAAACTAAGGACTTAGTGCCATATGTACAATTTAGACCTATCCAAAGGTTATGTGATATAAATGGACTTTTATATCAAAATGGCGAAGAATTTTATCAGATTAGATAATTTTTTGCTAGGTTCATTTGCTAGATTTAGCAAATATAAAATCCTTGCTAGATGCAATTTATTGCACCTAGCAAAGAAATTAAACCTAGCAAAGAATTAAATCTAGCAAGAAAATGAACCTAGCAAGAAAATGAACCTAGCAAGAAAATGAACCTAGCAAAAAAAATTAAACCTAGCAAAGAATTAAACCTAGCAAAAAAATGAACCTAGCAAATGGTTCATTTTTTTTGCTAGATTATTAAATTTTTACGACACTAAAGAAACTTTTGTATACATTGGTCCCACCAATATTTAAATTTCCGCCAGAACTTTGATATACTCTGAACATTACATAATCATCTTTTGATAAAACTAATGTTCTTGATAAGGTTCCCCGCCAATGTCCACCACTATCAACTGGATATCTTAAACATGCTTGTGTATTATCTTCCGAATTTACCTTTATATATGTAATCCTTAATCCTGTTGAGTTTGCGGCAAATGAACAGCCAGCTGTACAACTGTATATCCCATCTTTTAGGATTGTAATTCTATCATTATTTGTGGTTGTATCATGCATATTTAATGGATCGTATTCCTCAGTTCCAGATCCAAATTCGACGGACGTTTCAGTTGCTGTTGGAATTGATTGTGTTGATGTATTATCAAGAATACATTTGTGCAATGAATCATTTCCAATTACATTCGTAACAATAAATTTGTTTAAATATTTAACCATTAATACATTCGAGCCAACAATTAAGCCCGGTAATCCATTTGTAGCTATTACACTAATAGCATCATCACCAGGATAAAATTTTACTTCTAAGGGATTAACGCTCGAAACTATACCCGTATATAATGATTGATTTTCACCATCTTTTTTATTTACAATGTTTGCTAACAAATCTTTCATCATGTCAATTTCACCCTCTTTATATCAGATTTTACAGTTACACCAGGTTCTAAATTATAAGATTGTTTGACTATTTTATATGTATAATCAAGTCCTAATAATTCATTTTTAAATTTATATGCATCGCCTTGCCAAGGTATACCGTCGTCTAATCTGGAAGTAACAAACGCATGTTTGTAATTAACGGACTCTTCTATTTCTAGCATTTTTCTTAGCTCTCTACGTGCTCGTAAATCAACATAACTTTGGCTTGTTGCTTCTGATTCAAATATTTTCGTCACATATCGTCCTATATTAGTATAACTAAATGGATGAGTGGCTAATCCTTCATCCTCCATGGTCCAAACTTTATATAATGGCTCAGTATTTTCTTCTAATTGATTATTAATTATTACGACTCTATTATAAATTTCGCTATAATCAACATCTAGATTTACATCTTCCTCATATAGCGATAAATTATTATCGATAAATTCATGTGCAATATTAGGAGTAGCAGTCCATGGCACCCCTTTATAAATGCCATTACCATTTACCCATAATGGATAATAATTTATCATATTAAGCAAAGAATTTATAATATATAAAGTACTTTTTCCAAGCTCATAACTTACATCTTCGCTTAATGTTTCGTCACTTGGTTCTATGTTATAATTTACCCAAGTTCCAACATCATCAAGTAAACCTTTGATTGTTTCGACTACATTTACACCACTGGCAAAACTTTTACTTACAATTGTTTTGTCTTGATCTAATGCTTTTAATAGATCATATCCGTCTATATTTCTTGATACTAAATTACCGTCACTTTGTTTTTGTGGAGATAATAGCATATAATGCCCTAAAGGAATTGGATAAGTTGTTCCATTAACCGCGAAATTATACCATGGCTTTATTAAGTCAGATAGATAATTAATATCTGATATATCTTTCAATTGAAATTTAGCACTTGTTACAATGGACCTATCAAAATCAATTTCAATACCAGCACTTTCAACATAGTCACTTATCCACTGGCTATGTTTATATACACCACCTGATAAAGTTAATAATTCATATGTAAAATATTCTTGTCCGCCATTATCAAATATTGTGCTCACATTATCACCACCTTTAAATACTTTCTAATCTTGTTATAGTACAACTAAATTGATAAGCTAAATTATCTTTTTTATCAAACTTACACCCAGATAATAAAGCATAGAACCAACGACCCCGCCAATCCCTGTAAAATATATCTCCAACACTTTCTATTATTTCTTTTAAATCGTCATATTTAGTAATAGGACAATCCGCGGAAAATGCCAATTGTTGTACTTTACTATTACCTTGATATTTAACTGGATAAGTACGACCTGCAAATTGTTTTATTGTTTCGTTTCTATTTATATTTTCACTAATTGATATATCTCCAACTAGCCTAACATAGTTTTCAAATCCATTACCTCCATTTACAAAAAACATTCCTGTCAATATGACATCAAGGTCTGATTCATCACTATTATTTGTACTTGGGGTATCACTTACAGCCTGTACATAATAATTATTATTGCCACCGATGCTTGGTATATAGTCGGTTACTGTAGTATTTTTTGGTATATTATCTTCAACAATTTCCCAAGTTCCGTTATTTATACTTCTATATAATACATTGTGGTCGGTTTCTGCATTTAAAGGCGAAATTTCAATTAATAATTCTGGTTCACTATCTGTAATAGTACTATCGTAAAATTCGTCAACACTTCCGTCTGTGGTTGTCGGAATTATTGCCAAGCCTTCAAAGTCGGTTATTGTTTCATCTGCTATATCTTCTACAAGGCTTGTTAAATCCCATGATTCAGTATCCCCAGCACTGTGTGTATGATCGTCATAATCTGTTGTATCAATTGTTGGCACGGTTCCATGTGTAACTGTTGTTTCGTCCCAACTACTTTTTATATAATTAATCGCTGAATCAATACCCGGTGTTAAAGCTGTTTTTCTATACAAATTCAATTGCGCACTTACAATAGTCTTACCAACAAAGAAACTTAAATCAAAATCTAAAAGTATTCTTTTTAATGTGGTCCCGCCGGCTGTATCATCTTCAAGCTGCAATTGCCCATTGTCATTATAATTGGTTCCTGAATTATCAGAATCTATATAAGTATCCTGTGTACTTTCTTCTGTATATTCAGTGACAACATCCGGGTTTACAATATCAATATCTATGCTTCCAGATTCTACGTTTAATGTTAGAGATAGGCTTGGTTGCATAGGTTCTAAAAATTCGGTTGTAAATTCTTGTTCGGTTTCTGCACTCCACAATCCATTATCCTCTTGTACTTGTAAAGTGACTGTATAAGTTGTTTCATTTTCCAAAGTAGTATTAAAAGTACAGCTCCCAGTATTGCCATTAGTGACAACTTGACTAGTCTGTATACTTTCAAGTAATGCATCCTCACTATCATATAATTTACATAAATATGTTTTTTGATCTTCTGATTCTGCCTGTGTATATGTCCATTGTACCGTTAATTCACTATAGGCGTAATTACTAACCGAAGGATCAAAAATTGTACCAACTGGACGACTTACACATTTAAAAGTTGCTTCATCTGAATAAGCCGATCCCGTCGCATATTCTCCCCAAGTTTTACATTTCCATACATAATCATTGCCATTTGTAAATGTTTCTGCTGCTATTTCTACATATTCGTTAGTACTTACTTCTTCATCGTAAGGATCTGTACCTGGATAACTTCCACCACTTATTTTATAAGTTAAACTAAATTTTGTTTGATCTGTTTGATCTGTAGGATTATGGTTCCACATAAAAATTTTTGCTTCATCTGCATCAAATACTGCTCCACCATTAGGACTTAAACCAGTTGGTGCATCTGGTGTAGATAGTGTTACAACTTCGTTGGATTCTGTGTATCCTGATAATAAAGTCGGGCTTTGATATGTTCCTTCTTCGGCTTGTACTCTATATTGTCCATATGTATAAGGATCTGTATCCGTTGTTTCTGTTGTTCCTCCCGTTTCAGTAGTCAAGTCTTCCCAAGCTTCCCACGTTTCTCCACTATCTAATGATTCTCTTCTTTGGATTCTAAATATGTCTTCATAGTATGAATTATCAGTCCATGTAATTTCTACATTACTTCCAATTCTTGTGGCTACTACATTTGTAGGCTTTGCTGGAGTTGTATGGATATAAACTGTGCTTGAATAACTACTATATCCAGCATTATTCCATGCTCTTACACGATAACGATATTGTCTATTTGCCACTGTTGTTGTATCTGTATAACTATTTGTACCTGCAGTTGTATAATCAGCCGTATTAGTATAAATTACTGACCATGATTGAGAATAGGTATCCCAACGTTCCAGGTATTGATTATAATACGGATCATCTTCCGAAGCCGTACGGTTCCATTGCAATGTCTGGCTTGCATCAGAATTTCTTGTCACTTGCAAGCTATTAGGTGCAGACGGTGCCTCGATCATAAATACACCTACATATGGTTCGTCGTTGGTATCTGTGTTGTATCCAGACATTGATGCAATCGATGGAAAACTTGAAATATTAGTTTTTCTATATCCGTTCCCGCTTCCGCTCGTAGTTTCCATAATATGAGATTCAGACGGACTACGATATAATCCAACCCAAATACTTGTACCACTTATTACATAAGGAGTACTAACCGATTTTTCGTAGTTATACTGTGTAGATTCGTTGCCGTCAGCCATACTAAAAGTGCTTGACTGTGCTATGGCACTTCCACCAACATTCCAACATGCCAATCTTGTAGATACTGTGCCGGTGTTATATCCTGCTGCTTTTACATATATTTTTATAATGGCTGTATCTGGAGTCAATCCAGATACTAAGGCACAATGTTGATTATAAGTATTATTTCCCGACCATGAATAGCCAGTACCCCCACCATTTGAATAATACCATCCCATTTAATCACTTCCTTTTTTTTAATTATTGTGTATTTTTATAATGTTTTACACCTTTTAATAAAGAAACTATATCGTTAAATTCTTCAACGGATTTTGCATCAATTACTATATCACCATATAAATTAATATTTTCCTGTCTGTTATTACTTGTTACCATTTTACTTGGTGTTGCATTGTTTAATAAGTTTTTACTTTGTGCATTACTGTAAATATCGCTTCCTTTAGGCACATACATTAATTCAGGTCCTTGTTCTCCTACCATTGCCCAACCACCGGCAAAATCACGAACACCACCAGCAAACCCCGGAACCCAATCTGGAACACTTGGAAAACTTATATTTTTTACTTTATCAATTACACCCTGTACAGCTTTTTTAATATCATTAAATTTATCAATTACAGGTTGTATAAATTCTTTAATGGCTTCAAATTTAGATCCAATTTGATTTTTTAAAGTATCAAATTGATTTAAAACTTTATTAATTAATTCTTTTACCTTAGATACAATCTTATCTTTTAAGTCTGTAAATTTTGCTATTGCTTTACTAACAAGGTCTTTAACAAAGGCTATAACTTTACCCGGTAAACCTTTAAACCAATTAATAATATCATTTATTAGGTCCGGTATGATTGAATGACCTACCAATGTATCATATAAAGAAGTAAACCAAATAATAATTCCTTCAATAAATCCAGATACAATGTCCAAAATTGCCGTACCAAGATTTTTAAATAGACCAATTACATTATCGATTAAATTATCAATTGATTTATTTATCATATCATTATTAGTAGTTATTATACCGACTATAATCCCCATTACGCTTGTAAAAATACCAACTATATTTAAAAGTGCCGCTATTACATTATCGATAGCTTTTCCAATTCCATTAAATAATCCGATAATAATTCCAATAGCTACAGCAACAACTCCAAGGATTATATCACCTAATATTTTAAATAATTCAATTACAGGACCCATGGTTTCCTTAATTTGATTAAAAGATTCTATTATTGGAGTTGTATCAAATTTGGAAAATGTATCCGCAAGCATTTGTTTTACTATCCCTAATGATTCATTTACTTTATTAGCAAATTCAATTATTTTATCCCTTATTTCTATTACTTTTTCCCGGAAATCTTTTATTTTTTCAACTATTGTATTTATTTTTTCCATGGCTTCTGGTGGTACCATGTTTTTCATAGCTTCCTTAAATGATGAAAAATCCCCGGTTGTTAGACCTTGGAACAATCCTTTAAAAGCCCCTTTTATGTCTTCTATATGTTCCTTAATCCACCCGGCAACTTCTTTTATTTTATTCCATATATCTTGGAATTTTTCTTTTATGCCGTTTCTAACTTCTTCACTACTTAATAGTAAAGCCCCTAACGCTGTAACTATTCCGACTATTGCCACGACTGCAATTGCTACCGGTGCACCAATTGACCCAATTACAGCCGCCACCGTTGAAAATGCCCCGGCTACAAAACCAATTGCAGCAACAACACTTGAGAAACCTAATAATAACGGACCTATAGCCGCCGCAATTAATCCAATAACTATAATTGCATCTTTGATTGGATTTGACAATTGATAAAACCAATCCGCTAATTTTTGAATCCATTCCGCCGCAATCTTCAAATAAGGGGTTAATCTATCACCGATTGAAATTGCTATACCTTCCAACTTACTTTTAATACTTGTTATTTGTCCCGCGAAATTATCTTTCATAGTCGCCGCCATGTCTGATAATGCCCCGTCACTGTTATATAATCCGTCTGTTAAATTGTCTAATTCTTCACTAGTACCATTTAACAACGCGGTTAATTCCTTCGTTCTCGTTTTTCCGCCTATCATTTGTATGTAAGTATTTCTTTGGGCTTCTGTCATACCGTCAAATTTTTCATTCATTTCCTTTAATATAGTTGTTGCCCCTCTAAATTTACCTTGACCGTCATATACTTCTATTCCTAATTTTTTCATAGCTTTACCGGCTTGTCCTGTTCCACTGGTTAAATTTGCAAATATAGAAGTTAAAGCATTACCGGCTTCGCTTCCTTTAAATCCACGATTAGCCAAAATACCCAATAACGCCCCGGATTCTTCTAAAGGTATGTTAAACATTTTAAAAGTTCCCCCGGCTGTTACCATGGCATTTAAAAATTGTTCCATGCTTTGGTTACTTGTGTTTTGTGCTTTGGCGGCAATATCTAAATATCGCCCTAAATCTTCGGTTCCAATACCTAAAGCCGACATACTATCCGTTACTAAATCAGAAGTTGTTCCTAAGTCCATCATGCCCGCTTCACTGGCACGTAAAACTGGTTCTAAACCTTCTTGTATTTGTGTTAAATCCCAACCGGCTAAACCCATATAACTTATAGCTTCCGCCGCTTCGGTTGCACTTTTTGAAGTGTTAGACCCCATGTCTAAAGCAAGTTCGCGTAAAGTATCAAAACCTTTTCCGGTTTCACCGGTTACGGCTTTAACCTTTGACATTTCCTCGTCAAAAGTCATAGTTGTTTCAACTATCCCCTCCCCCATTGCCAATATTGGAGTTGTAACACCAGCACTAAAAGCGACACCCCAACCGGCTAATTTTTTACTAGTTTTATTTATTTTACTTTCTAATTGGTCAAAGCCTTCACCTCTGATGCTGTAAAATAAATCTGCTATTAGCATATTTTACACCCCCTCTTTATTTTGCTTTACGTTATCGATCTTTCTTAATAATGTCTTTACATGGTGGTTTCTATGGGCTGTATTTCTTGGTTGTCCTACTACTTCGTAAGTTTCTCCTTCGTACTTTATAAGGTCACCTAAAGCTAAATCAAAATCATTGCAATAAAATTTAAATCTTGTTTCTATTGTATCTTTATCTGCTACTTTTATTATTGTGTCAGAACCGCTTCCCATATATCCTTTAATTTCGGTTTCTGCATATGTCTTAATTGGTATGTTTCTATTATTTAATGTTTCTGTAGGATGAAGTTTATTACATATTATATAAAACTTTTTTATACCCACGGTTAAACCTCCTTACTCGAATGATTAAATAGATTAATTTTGTATGCTTGTCTATAAAAATTTAATGCTTTCATTATAGATAACGGAAAACCTTGGAAATCGTCTTCATAAGTAATACTATAATCATCTATCTTTTCGCTTTTGGCTCCTGGTGTTTTATCTTCGTCTAAATCAGCTATTAAAAAATTCATCATTTTAGCAGCCGTTAATTTTAATGGTTTAGGATATGTTATTTTTGTAATGTAAACCCCTTTACCTTCGTCTTCGTCTATAATAGTGTCTATATCATTGACTATTATTTTGCCTGTACTAACAGAATCAATTGTAAAGGTTTGATTATTTCGCAAACTTTTATAAACCCTTATAGAATCATTCGCAATTAGTTTTTTATTTTCTATTCCAGTCATATTAATACTATTATCTGAAGCTATAAAACTAATTGAACCTGAAGAAAAATAATCAAATTGTTTATTAATAAAATCTGTATTGCAATAATCACAGATGATCTGTTCTATTGTTGGTAAATTCAAATCTATAAAAGAATCCTGGTCTGTATTGGTTATTTTCAATAATGCCTTGGCTTCACTTCGTGTTAGGATCATAATTTATACACCCTTTCTTTTAATTTAATGTTTTTTTTGTCTTCAATTTCATTTATAATTCTTTCTTCTTCTGAATCCCTGAATTGTTTGCCTAAAGCCCTATTTTCTGATATTTTGACTTTAGATTTATAATAGCTTTCAAAATCCCCTTTATACCCGTGTTGAATTTCAATTAGCCATACTTGTCTTACGTGATCTTTAATTTCTTTTTCTTGATCTTCTTTCATTAATTCGATACATTTTAGATATAATTTGAACCCGTCTCTAAATGACAGGTTCATAATATAGTTTACATAATTAAAGTCTTTATAATATCTAATCAATGGTTCTATTATGTTTTCATCGGTAAAAAAATCCATGATGAATTCATATTGCTTACCATATCCAATTAATAGTTCTCTTTCTCCGTATCCTTTTTTAGCTCTTTGAACTTTTTTTTAACTTCTGTCAAATCTACATAATCGGCAAGTATGTTAGGAACTCCCGCCATCCATATACTCTTCAAAACATTTATATATTCGTCAACGTCTAGGTCTTCAACTTGTTCCTGTGTAATATTTTTATAAGATATGATTAAAGCATCGATATTTTCTTCGGCTTTATTCATATTTTGAAGTACAAATGCTATTATATCGCCCATAAGCATAATTATTCTTTCATTCTTATTTTCACCTGTTCGCAATATTTTATCAACCTTATTTGATAATAAATATTCAACATAATATTTGAAATTTACGTCTTCCAAGATTCTTGATACAATCATTACCTCTTTTTTCTTTAATTTTCTTTCTTTCATCTAATACACACCTCTCACGTTTAATTTTTCTCACATTTATTTTCATTGGGTAAATTATTACCCCTTCAACACAACATGTCTTAAAATTGATTCTAGGGTGTCAAATACACCCATATAATTTTATGCCGGTATTTCTTCTCTTATTGCTAAAGGCGGCGTCGTTGGTGCCGCATAAGTATAAAAACCGGTATAAGTCATTTCGTTAACAACTTCATCTTTTTCTTTGAATTCTAAACTTATGTTATCTATATTCAAAGCATTTTTTAAAATTATTACACAAAATTCGCCGTTTGCCTTAAAACCCCTAAAAGTAATATTAGTCATTGGGTCAGTGCTTTCAAAATTTGTCCTAAATGCAATCTTTTTATAAGTACCGTCGGCATCGGTACCGTCGGATACTGTTACATTTAAACCATAAGCAAGGTTAGTATAAGTTAATTTTAGAAAATTTACGATTAACTTAGCAACAAATCGTTCGGTCCTTCTCATTCCTTTAGTAGGACCCATGGAACCATCATAATCAACTTCTTTTTTGGACCATTCAATTTCTAACTTAGTGCCGCCCCTTGTTGCCCCGATTAAAGTTCCTTTTGTATCTTCGTCAACATAATCTTTATATAATGCTCCTTCTCCTAAAAGTAAATCTTTGGCTTTATGTATTACGGCAGGACTAAATGTATTTGTAGGCATTTACACCACTCCTTTCTTATGAAACATATTCATATAATTCTATTGGTACCACTAACCCCGCACCATATTTGTAATGACCTGTAAACTGTGTTTCATGCACCGCTTCGTCCTTGCTTTCAAGTGCTAGACTAATATTACCGTCATTAAGTACATTCTTAGCAACTATTTTAACCTTGTTACCGTCTAATCTTTGACCGACCAAAGTAACATTTTCTAAATAATCAGTATCGGAAATTTCAAGGTCTGGGGTATATTCCTTGTAATCGGTTTCGTCTGTATAGCCAAAACCGGAACCATTTACAGGTACAATAGCACTATCAGATTGATTTTGTATTAAATCAACACTATCAACATAAAATTCTAAAGCGTCGTCAGTTTCGTCTGGAACCTGAAAAGATATACCAGTTATACCGGTCCATGCTCCCGCCGCTACCGCTGTAAATGAAGATTTTGCAATCTTTAAAGTTGTCCAAACATTAGCTGTTAATGCGGTTGCTTCTATATCGTAATATAGATAATTAGTTTCTGTTTCTTCGGCGTCATTATGAAATCTAACTTGTATACTATCAGTTCCTAAAATTGTTTTCATTGCACTTGTTATATATATTGCTATGCCTATATAATCGCCTACAACGCTTGTTTCTGCATTGTCAAAAACTGTTAAATCTTTAGTTGAAGCAAAAACCGCATGTATTCCATGGGCTGTTTGTCCGCTTGCTATACTGCATTTAGCGGATTGATTACCGGAATTAACAATTGACGTTTCCGCCGCGTATGTTCCACCAGTCGCCGCCCAATCTTTTGATTCCCAAGTATCCGTTGTTTCCATATCTGAAATAACTTTTCTATTAAAATACTTCAAATAAAGATTATTTAATGTAATTTTGCCGATTAACTTTTCATATCTTACAAGTGGTACCCCATCACTATCTAAAGTAGGACCGTAAGCACCGTCAAAGGCTAATTCTTTTACAGTTCTTCCGATGTCAACTTTACACCCTTCCCTAGTTGCACCTAGTAATGTTTGTGTAGGTAATCCATAATTTGCGTATGCTTTAAATTCCCCCATAATTACGTCATTTGCTACTGGTATTGTTGGTTCAACTGCATTAATTGGCATAAAAAATCACTTCCTTTCTTAATGATTTATTTTAATCAACTACAAACCAATCAGTGTCCAACATATCTGATTGACTAGCTAACCACCCGGGTATCCATTCTTTTTGAGCGTTATACATAGCCAAATAAGGCTGACTATTTAAAGGCGTATCTTCACCAATAAATTTTGCTGTCCTATCATTTACTTTTCTATTTGTTCCTTGTGTATTATATGGTGGTAATTTCAGTCCTGACATATACACAATAAACATATTTTTACCATTCCATTTTTCTCTTGCTAATTTTTTACCACTTTTTAATTCTCTTATAGCTTCTCCAAAATCCATTATCTACACTCCTAATCTACTTTTAATATAAATCTTTGATTATACCTTGATATATTTGGTTCTGTATCTGGAATACTTCCTTCAAATTCAGCGGTACATTGATAAAATCCTTCTGTTTCATTTTGTGTGCTATTGTTCAAACCCACGTAATCAACTTCGTCAACTGTTCTACCATTTTTTACTGTAATTGCGGCTTCCAATATATCGGTATCATCGTTTGAATCTTGCCAGTAATCAATTTCTAAAATCCAATCTTTTCTATGTCTAACTGCATAATTACAAGCATAGAATTTATATACTAAATAAGGGAATGTTTTATTATCTGGTACTTTTTTATTATAAACTTGTATATCGGTTAAAGTTTTTAATCGTTCACCGATATAATATTCTAATTTATCTATTTCCACAATATAACCCCCTTACATTCCTTTTCCAAGATACGCCGCGGCAATTTGTTTTAATTCATTATGATAATTCATTGCCGACGGTCGCATAAATGGGTGAGCTTTCATTTTATAGGTACCATATTCTTGATGTATGGCATACTCGCAATCATTCATTAAAAATAATTCATTTCGGTTAATTACATATGTATTCCTAGACAATAAATAACCGGTATCAACTGCTACATGATAATCCATTTTGGACATTAAGAAATATCCCATTTGGTTCAACATTGATAATTCATTAGACTTTAATTGCCTCATAAATTTTCCGGACCTATTAACTAATTTAATCATTTAATCACCTTTAGCATTAATAGTATTCTAAGAATCATCTACAGCATTACCAGCAAATACTAATAAACTATTTGTAAGATTTTCATACATAGCCGCTTTATTTGCTCCACCATGTACATTATTAAATATTATTCCGCTTGAGACCTTACTATCATTATCTAACATTTTACCTGTTGCCGCTCCGATACCTGGTACTAAATAATTATGTTCTACGATTAAACTTTTTGGATTACCTATACATTTAATTGCATGTTTACCTGAGCCAATACCACTAAATATATTATCAATAAGTCTAACATCACAAGGATTCAAAGCTCCATCATCTGCTAAACCTATAGCCGCAATATCAAAACCGCCGAATAATCCGTCAAAAGTACACCCTTTTATTAAATTGCTCACACCGCCTAAAATATATAATCCATAATCTAATGCACCGTACCAACAACTAAAACGACAATTAATCAATTCATTAAATCCACCTGTAAAACCACCGGTTTCATCACTATCAATTATCAAACTTGATTTGGTTAAATCTCTACCAGCAAACCCTAATCCGATAATTCTAGTCGGTGCCGTAATTTTACAAACATAATCGTCGTCAAGGTCTTCACTTGCCGCAATAGTATATATTTCACCTAAACATTCCTTATACCCTCCGGATTGTCTTGCTATAAGTGTTACCCCTGCAACATCACACTCTACGGCAGCATCAACACTATGTGTTCCTTTACCAACTACGATAGTATCACCATTCCAATCAACGCAATTATCATAAGCTTTATTGACTGTTAAAAAAGGGTTATCTTTTGACCCGTCGTTATTGTCACTTCCACCGTTAGCGGCTAATTCTACATAATAAGTATTGCCTTTATTATTAAATACCCTACCGTTTATTAATTCATTAAACATTCCTTCTAAGGTATATGCCATTTTCAAAACACTTCCTTTTAATTATTTTATAATTATTTTCGATAATATCTAAGTTGTCAATAATATTTAATTTCTAAAACTGGTTTATTGTCACCTTCTTTGGAACTAAACTGACACCATCTATAATCTGTGTATTCATTACCTACATATAACCAGATACCTTCATAGGATGCTCCATCTGCAATTGCTTGTATTAATGTTTTTATGTCAAATGTTTTCCAACCTGAACCTATAGGAACTGATTCTTCATAATACACAGTTTCTGATATTGTTGGTTTAGTATTCCATGTTACAATTCCTTCATTCCAAGCTGATGTTATTCTTTTGATTCCTATTATAGTTGCTGCAGATAAGTCATCAGCATACATGCTTAATACAGCATTAATTATTGTTTTATTAATTATGTCTAACAAATCAAAGTATAGCAGTCCATATAATGAATCTAATGGTCCACCATTATATACTTGAATATTACTTAAATTATACGTTTCGTCGGGTGAATAAATATTTATAAAATCGTCTTTAGTAGGATTTAAAGATAAACTTTTATATGGTATCTTATTGCTTTTAATTTTGTTTTTAAAAGAAATATCTAACATAGTTATTCACCCTCTATATTGTTATACAATATTACTTTTCCACTTGTAACTATAACTTCGGTAAATTCGCCCGGTACCACGTCACCACCTAATATTGTTAAAGTGGTTAAGTCTTCAATATTACCGGTCGCGGTGACAACACTATCTTCCATGGCTTTAATAGCACAAAAGTTACCTTCATATGTTCCTGCAGATTTAACCGACCCACCATATCCACCCATACTTGCTTTAATATTTACATATGAACTATTCATTATATCTCACCTCTTATACTTCCACCATATAATTTTATAAAATATAAACACTTTTGACGGTGTTCTTCTGTTAATGCTCCTAAATATCTACGTTTCCATTTTCTTAATGGTGTTTCCGTTGCTATATTAGGTAGCATTAATTTTTCTAATTCTTTTTTAGTTCTCATAATCATTCACTCATAATTAAACTTATTTCACAGTCTTCTATTTGCCTATATGCTTTTTCAAATACTTCCACTGGTGACATGCTAATATAAGGCTTTTCATCTTTGCCTATTGGTGGATAAACAACTATATAACATTTTATATTTTCGTCTCCTCCTTCAATTTTCGCATTTTCACCATATTTTTTAAATTTGTACTGCTTTAAATTTGATAATTCAGCTTTTATAATTTTACTACCTATATAATTTTTCATAATATAATCCTTTCTATACTTTAGTTACCAAGTGTTTACAACGAACGTGAAATAATCCCGCCGCCTTGGCTTCTTGTAATTCTTCATATGTTAATATTTTCCCCTCAAATGGTATACATAAAGGACAAGCCTTCGCATGACTTGACACTTCGAACTTATCCCCTTCTTTTCTGGTTTCTAATACAGATAATCTAACTAATTCATTATTAAAATGAGTAGTACACATGTTACTATATGTTTCAATATTCCACCCTGCCCCATTCTTTGCCGTAAAACCATGTATACCGCGTTCACAATAAGCATCAATAATTTGTTGTTTTAACATTGGGTCCTTAGTTGCTTTTAATAATTGTAATGTTTTATTATATTCGTCCCTTGCTGGTTTATACATACCATTCATAGACAACATATAATCTTTAATTAATTTCTTAGCTTCCTCGGAATTTGTTATTTTTTCGTAATTGCTTTCTACAACTTTTAATAAAGAATGGTTGGTTAAATGTTTTCTGAATTGAAACTTTTTTTCTTGTTTTAAGTTTTCAATTGCCATGTTTGACACATTAGCATAATAGCCAATTAATCTATTTTGCATATCCATTTAACCCAACCCCTTATTAACTTTCTTTTTTAGAAATATAAACACCTGGTAATTTATTTTCAAGGACAAATAATTCATGATATACTCTTAATGCATAGATCCATTTGTCACTGTCTGTATTAAATCTTTTGTCTACGATTTTAGGATCAATATATTTTATAATGCCTAAAAGTATATTAATAGGTGCAATGATAAAATTTAATTGAGTAGCACCATCCGCCACAACAAAACCACCTGCTTCTTGTCCACCTGTTACACCATCATAAAAAGTGAATGCACTGTAGAATCTTGCTTTTGGAACTCTTATTACTGGTATATCGTCTAACATAGAAATTTTTCTATTAATTTTAGTAACCATATTATCATGTGTTACTCTGGTCTGATAAAATTCACCGGATTGTTTCATAAGTCTATAAACTTCGTTAGAAACAAACATAACCCTTCCTTCTTGTGGTACTTCGGCGTCATCTAGTGTTTCAATACCTGTATCAATAGCGGCGATTACATCGTCAACTGTTAGGTTTGCGGTTGCATCAACGGAACATAAAGAACAAATTTTATGAAACCTATAAGCATCAATTTCAGGTGCCACATGTTCCCTTGTAAACTGTGCTCCAACCTTTGCAATTTTAACAAAGGCTTCCATTTCATCCATTGCATCAAGTCCAAATTTTCTCGATCTATCTTGTCCGAATGTATGAGTTTCCCAAGATTCAGTAATATTTCCATCTGTGTATCCATTTGTCCTTGAATATGTACCAAGACCTTGTAATGCTAATTTTTGAATTTTAAATTCCTGTTCCTCAGTTCCTTTAAAACTTATAGCGTCTTCACTAGCTTCTAAAATAGAAGTTACGGCACTTGCCTTAAAAACTTCATCCATTTTCTTTTTATAGACAACTGGATATGACATAGTATTTGCCATTTTTAAAAACACTTCCTTTCATTTATTTTATATCTTTTAATTTAGCTTCCCAATCAATATTATTAGGATCGTAATTTTGATTATCATTGCCACCCGGATTATTATTTGATTGGCTTGTAATATTATTATTTGCTGTTTTAGTGACAAATAAATCAGAATAGTTAGTCTTTAATCCTTCTATAACTGAATCAAAACCTAACAAATTATCATTTTCAACTGTAATTGTTTCTAAATCAATATCCTTCATCAACAAACTTGTATGTTTCGCCCCGGCTTCACCTAATTTTCTTTCAATCATAAACCTTTTTGAAACATTTAAAATTTCCTGATCCTTCGCGGCTAAATCATTTGTATGTTGTTCTTTTAAAGAATCGTAATTACCTTTTAATTCTTTATTAGTGGATACTAATTTATCATAATCTTTTATTTGACTTTCATAAGTTGTAATTTTATCCTCAGTTGCTTTTAATTTGTTGTTAACTTCATTAAAGCTTGGTTTGGATATCCATGACCCGTCATTTACTAGGTCAAAATCTTCCGGCTTTAAACCTTTGGCAAGAACTTGATTATATAATTCTTCCCCGATTTTATTTTTTATTTTTTCGCTCACTAAAAAACACTTCCTTTCCTATTTGACTTAATAATAAACTTATATAAATATATTATTATTTATTATATCATATTAAACAAGTTTATAGTACAAACTCTTTACAATAATTTATTATTGCAAATCATTTGTTTGCATATTTTCTTGTTGTCTTTTTATGTTTTCTTCCTTTTCCTTATTTATTTTTTCCATTACTTTTTTAGCATCTGTAACCCATGGATGATTATCAAGTATAGTTTCTTGGTCCAATAGATTCATAGACTTTAAGCAATTATCTATAGATTCAGATTCGTTAAAAATCATAGACCTATTAAAAGTAATTTCTTTATCAAGTCCAGAATTATAAAATTGGTTGACACAATCAACAAATTTTTCATAAAAAATTTTCAATTGTTTTTGGGTTCTATTTGCTTTCATGTCTAATTGACTATATCGGGCCTTTATTACGCCGTTTGTAATATGTGATTCACTGGCTAATCTATCAGGGTCCATCCCTTGACCAATTTTAAAGATATTTTCTTTTAATATTTCTAAAATTACTTTCCTTGCTTCAACTGGTATTTCTATGCCCATATATTCCATGTCGGCATTATCTCCGCCACCTTGTGGAATACCAACCATTTTATATTTTTGCATATTTTTTCTAATTGTTTCGAGTTCTTCGGTATCGCCTGTAAAACCTTTTAATTTTACAATTGCTTCCTGAAATAAGTTAATATTATCCACAAATCCACTATTAATAGAATTATACATATCAAGTAAATCCTGTATGCCATCAAGGTCTGATTTTTTTGCCTTATTATTAAACAATGGTATAAAAGGAATAAATGGCAAGTTTTTACCTTCTATATTTTCGATTTCCCCTTGATAATATGTTATTTCTTCATAATGATATAAAATATCATTAATTATAATTTTATCTTTTTCTATATTTTTAAAATTTACTTTTTGGGGTGTCCATGTCTCTACATTATTACTATTTATAATTTTATCTTTATCTATAGTTTCAATTTTTACGCCTTTAGTTGTCCATGTCTCTATTCTGTAATTATCTTCATCTATTTTATAATATCTTATAATTTCTATAATATTTTTATTGTACTTATCATATATTGGTATTATCTCAGAATCATGTACAAATATCCAATCTAGTTTATTATTTTCGACATAGAAATGCAACCATGTCGCGGAATCTAAAGAAGCATTTAAAAGACCTTCTTCCAGCATATCTGTAATTGTAGCAACTGTTATATCACTATTAGCAATTTTAAGTTCCGGTTCCCTGGCTAAAAGAAAATCACTTTTTTGATTGACCAACATCTTAAAATAATTAGTATATAAATAACAATTTGCATCTAATTTTATTGTATGTATTTGCCCGTTTGAATATGTATTTACTTCTTTTTGTTTTATTTCCGGTTTATAGTAATAATAATTGCGAGCTATATATTTGCCTGCCTTTTTTATTAAGTCTATATTGATAATTTCGATTATATTATCCATTAATCCACTTCCTTTCTAATTTATTTTAGATAAACAATGTGGACACTGTTTTATATTTGGTTGTGGAATCAAAGCCACTGGAGACAATAGCCACAATAACCCACATGTAAAGAATCCACCGATTAAAAACATTAATGTTTTCTTTAATGTTGACGGTGCTTCTTTGATTATTGGTAAATCAAAAGTTTTACCGCATTTTTTGCATGTATACATTTTATCACATCCTTTCATATATTTTTAGAATTTTAGATGAATTTTAATACTTTGCCACAATATAATTTTATTTTTTTTTCAGGTAGTAAAAAGCCTTTACTTGTTTTTTTTGAGATTTCAAAAATTTTAAAATTCTTGCTAAGACTTTGCAATTGTATTTTAAAGAAAACAAAAGCTATATTATAATTACCAATAATGTATAACCATGTATTATCTTTTCTAAATATTCCAGACTCTATATAATTATTATATGTATTTGACCTTTCAGCTACTTCAATATATAAATTCCCTGTTTTAGAATAATTATTATCAAACTTAATCTCTACACCAAGTTTATTTTCACCTTTTTTAATTTGATATTTTTTTGAAGTATAAGTAATCAAGGGCAACCCTGCTTTGTAAAGATATTCCATAACATAATCTTGATATTCTAATCCTTGAGTTAATTTTTCAGTATAATAATTATTCATATTTCATTACCCCATACTTCCCAATTATCAACTTTTTTACGAGCAAATAATTCTATTCGGTTTCCTGTTGGATATAGCGTATCAATTATATTTCTGAATTCTTCCGGTTTTTCGCTATGTTTATTTGTCTTTTCTATACTTTGAACACTATCAAATAATTTTATATTTTCAGGTGTACAGCTTCCATTTGTAGCAACAAATAATAATTCATGTCTAACACTGCTATAATGCCCCATATTATGTTTTACTTTATCCCATACAAAATGAGTTTTATATTTAAATCCCCATGCTTTTATTACTTGTAAAGCTTCCTCTAACTGTGGTACTACTCCCCATAAAAATAATACCGCATTATCTTCTGTTTTTTCTTTAATTGGCATATTACAAATATCTTCTAAATTCATTGTATTGTAATGTGTTTCTGCTCCTGTAGTTCCATTATATTCATGTTTATCATTATAGGACCATGGAGGATCGGCATATATTATTTTATACTTGCCTTTAATTGGTTTTACATTTTTTATAGTTTCTTCTCTTTCTTTATTCCTTTGTTCTTTTTTCTTTTCTTGTATTTTTTTTAAACATTCAGTCTGAGTCGGTATGTCTTCGCTATTTTCGATTACTTCCTCGACTATATCCTTGTTGTCTGCTAGTTGCTGAAATCTCTCTGAGTCTTTTTGGCTAAATCCTAAGCTTTTTACTTTTTCTTGTTTTGTTTCATGTTTATTGTGGAAATCGACACTGTTGTCGATTTCCACTTTCTTAGTATATTGATTTTCTTTAGCTTTAGGAATATCCTTTAATAATTCTCCAATCCTAACCTTAGCCAACAACAACGTTCCACCAAGCTCCCTAGCTTCAACTTCTTTCTGTTTATATACATTTTCAGCAACTTTCAAATTTTTCATTGCCCTGATTTCAGCCTTAACGCTGACCAATTTCTCTTTACCTATTAATATAAATTTTGTTAAATCTTCTAAATTTGCAGGTAAATTATTATTTACTTTTACTAAATTATTTTCCATAAAATCCTCCATATAGAAAGCAGGTATATAAATCCTAGTTACCGGCTCGAATTTATATACCTGCTATGACTTTTTATATAGTCTGAATTGGCCGGTAATCAATTCACACTATATAATTGTTATAATTATACTAAAAATCATATAGTTAGTCAATGCATTACCTTTTTACACCGAATTTTAATTTACTGTCTAAAATATATTTTTCCAATCCATACCTTACAGCCGCTGAACCGTCAGGCTCGTCAGGAAAGTCATATATTATTTTACCTTCTTTATTTTTTAAATATTCGTAAGTTTCAAAATCGTCAGCTATGTTTGGAGTTCTTTTTTTATCGATTACTATTTTTGCTCTACCTTTTAACCACATAATGCCGTGATCTTTTGAATCTTTGCCTTTTTTAGCTTTGCCAACATTAAGACCATATAAAATCATTTCATTTATTGTCCTTGGATCTTCACTATCTCCAATAATAAATAATTTACCAGCTTTATGTTTTATTTTATTGGCTAATACAAAATTATTAGCACCATATAAATAAACTTCGTCTAATATATATAGTATTTCGTGTTTGCTATCATAATACATTTCGGCGTAACAACTGGCATGACTGTATCCGAAATCTAATCCTCTATTAATTTTAGTAAATTGTTTAATTTCTTCGTTTGTTATGGTTCGATATTCAACCAAGCCGTTAGGATTATCCTTTGTAATAGGTGGATAAATTTCTAATCCTTCGCCTGTTTCTTCGCCAAGATACATATGTTGATATTTTCGCGGATTATACTTTTTTATTTTTTCTGCCTTATCAATAAACGGTTTGCCTAACCAGCTTTTTTTTGCTTGTAAATATGTAGTATGCAAAATATATACACCTGTATCTTCACCGTTTTCATTTAACTGTCTTAGCTTCCTTGATTCTTCATTAACCCAATTCTTACGGCTTGCTGGTGGATTATACATTACAAATGTAATACTTTCTTCGTTTCCGTTTTCTTCGTTGCTTCCTCTAAATAATGATTGCTGTATACTGTCTATTTCGTCCATTCCGGCAAATTCCGTCAATTCTTCAAATATAGCAATTTTACAATAACCCTTTTCAAATTTCAAACTTTTAATTTTTTCAAAATCCCGTTGATTGGCACAACTACGGAATAATATTGTATTACCTGTTTTTTTATGAAAAATTTTCATAGGACTTATTGTATAATCCCATGAATCCTTTAATCCTAGTTTATTAATAGCCCATAAAAAATTTGTAAATACTGAATCTCTTATTGTTGCCCCAACTTTTCTAAGTCCTACGGCATGAGTAACAATTCCGTTTTCAGCGTCACGAGTCAGATCAAATATAGTGTATAAATAAGCAAATGAACCTTTTAAACTTCCACGTCCACCTTTTAGCCAATATATCATATTGTTGCGATCTTCTACATCATGGAATATTTCATAATAAGCAGGACCGAAACAATCAGTTAAAGAAATCTTTATACTATTCATCTGGCGGCTCCTCATTCTTCAAAGGTATATTACATTCAATAATGACTTTTTGTGGTTCCGTATTTTCGTTTTTATCCATTAACTTATAAATTTTAGCCATAATTTCAGCCGCTTTAATACGATCCCTTGGCTGTAGATCTGTTTCTTTTTCAATTAATTCATCGTTGTAATTTCCTTTATTGCCTGATCTTAAAATATAAATTTTATTTTCTTTTTCTGATCCAAGAACGCAACCAGACAAATATTTTAATATGTCGTCTTGCTTAACTATTAAATCTGCTTCTTTTTGCTTAAGTCTCTCTGCTATATATTCTTTTATATCTGGCTCTTTCATCAATTTATAGGCTTTATTTTTTAACCCATTTGCAGATTTAGAACTATATCCTGCTTTTCTTGCCGCATCAGTTGCATTCAGGGATATTATATAATAATCACAAAATAGCTTTTTACGTTCGGTCAACATCTATATCTATCTCCTTTCATGCTATTATACCATAAAGAGGGTGTTATTTTAAAATAACACCCTCTTATCATTTAATTAATTAACTTAAAGATCATGTTTGAATATGAATATCTCCTTAATATATATGTTTACAGGTAATTGAGTCGGATATTTTGAATCATAAAACAATTGAAATTTAAACTTAGTATCTATTGTATAAAAGACATATACAGTAAATGTTTTATGTGTTATAAAATTACTATTAATTATATGTTCCTGTCCGTCTTTTATAGTCAATACATCAGGTTCTATTACTTCCTCTATTAAGTGATATGTAAAGTCATTTAAATGTTTTTCAAAGTCATTATCTTTTAAAATTTTGTTCATAGCTTCCTTAATTATGTTATAATTTATTTCAGATATTTCTAAAAAACAACCAATATATTCCGGATTATTCGAATTTGTTATTTTACCAAGCAATTTATAAAACATATTCAACACCCCCACAATTTTAATTTTATTTTTCCACCTTCGACCTTTTCGATTTCTACATTATCCACAATTTCCCCGGTTTCTTTGTTGATAACTTCGTTACCATGGATAGTTAAATTTTTCTTATATTCACCCCAATCAACCGACCTTTTAACTGTAATATATTTATCTGGTATTTTACTTTCGTCGTATTCTGCTTTCAATTTCATGTTATACTTTTCTTTAGAAATAGTAATTTTTCCAGATACCAATTGATAACTTTTTTGTGTCTTGGTATCTTTCATTTCTTCGATATCTATTAAAGAATGTATAACGTCTTTTGTGTATTGTTCTTTTTTTAATATTTCCTCTTGATACATGTTAATATTATCTTGGTATTCGTCCCGCATTTGTGCCGCAACTAACATTAATCTTTCCTTTTCCTTCGTAAATTCTGTTAATTCCTTTAATAATTTTTCCATTTGATAATCATTATTCATTTTTTGATCCCTCCATTGAACCATGATTTTATAGCACCCATCAAAGATTTTTTTCTTTTTTTAGAATTTACAACTTTAATTTCTTTGTAAATTCTAAAATCAAAATCTTTATTTTCAATTTTGTCCATTAATTCATTAATACATAAAGTTGGTAAGCCTTCCCAAAGATGAATTATTGTATCTTTATAAAGCTTTAATTTGAATATTATGAAGTCATCTTTATATTCAAATTTTAGTTCTAAATCCTTTTCAGTTTTTTTTATATCTGTTAAAATAAAACCATTGGTTTTTTTTAATTCAATTATATCTATTTGTAAGTCATTAAGTGCCGATAAATTATATAAAGGCTGTATATTACCTTTATAAATATTTGTTTCTATTCCAGGACGTAAAAAATATTTATCATCAATTATAATACGCCCATCTCCTTTCAATATTTTAAGATCTTCATTTGTTTTGTTTCGATCTACATAAAATGTACAATTATTCATTTCTTGATCCTTTGAAAAGTCAACCAATGGACATTTATTAAATATTTCACATTTAATACAATTTTTAAGTTGTTTATTCAAGTCCGTTGGATATTTACATTTATTCATTTTCAAAAAGTCCCCCTTCGATTATAATTTCTTCTTTATCATCCATACTTGTAAGCTTTACATTTTCCGCGTATATATCAGTCGTATAAAAAATTATTATTGTTGGTTGTTCTTCCAATGCGGCAATAGCCACATTGTAGAACATACTTTTTATAACTTTTTCCGCATCTTCTAGTTTGTGATAAAAACCAGTTGTCATTTCCCACGCCTTGCGACCGTGGTTATAAATCATCACGATATATAACTTTTTCATATATTTTACTTCCCTTCTCTATATATTGCTTATTCGAGACAATTTGTACCGAATAGCGAAATTTCTTTGTCGCCTCTCAAACTCTCTACTTCGCTTGTGTAGAGAGGTACACAGACGTTATTTTCTCTCACGTTTAATAATTTAAGGTCTTTTAATCCTTGTAAAGAATTTCTTTTGAGAAATTCTTCTATAGTCAAATTCTTCAAATCGACTATATATAATTTGATATCTGAATCATATTGAGGATGTAACATATCCATCCTCGCTATTCTTGCCTTCTTCGAATAATATTTATTGTTTATGTTTTGATGTTCTTGTATTCTATTCAATAATACCCCTCCAATTCAATCCCTCTCATCTTATATTTCCGCATACCCGCCGCGGTTAATGTTTGTAGCCATGCCTCGCAATCCTTACAATACAAGCCTATGACATTATTTTCTATTCTCATTATGAGATTATTACTGTTACAATGTTTACAAACTTTAATCAAATTTAAATACCTCCTCTTAATAATATACCTCTCATTCTAATCGCCCAAGTAATAACTCTCAATTTCTTCATCTGTTAATTTACATCTTGTAATATCATGAAATGGTGCATACTCAACATAAATACCCTGACAATCTAATTTACAAATTTTACATTTTTCATTTTTATAACCACTATCAACCTCACTTTCAACCTCGCCAGTAATCATTTTGCAAATATCATTTATCATTTTTTCATCCATTTTTTAATCCTCACCTTTTATATATTGCTTATTATAATTATCAAGAATATGAGAGATTTTAAATCTCTTGTCTATTGTTATAAATATATAAATCTTACTAGAATCGTAATCCTCCATATATTGGTCGCGATAATAATGATGCTTATGGTAGTGTTCTCTTACAACCATAAAATTGTCATCATTATATAAGATTATATTCTCTATATATTCGTTTGCGCTGTACTCTTTTGTTCCTAAGTACGGCATATCATTTTCTGTTTCGACAATAATAATATTGTCGACCTTTTCTTTACTTTTCAATATTTCTAATATTTTTAATTCTTTCAAATTTAAATACCTCCATAATTTTAAATTTTGGTGGGAGATTGTATCTCCCACATTTTTATAACAATGCTTTTTTTATAGTATTTTTAACATTATTCCAAGAACCTGTCCATCCTGGTGCTTTAACAGACACCCATTGATTTTCAGCGTTAAACACGTTTATCGTGTCATTGAAGTTTTTCTTAGTGTCGAATTCATAATCCAGTCCGTTTTCCTTCGTCCAGTTGTAAAAATCATTATAGTTTTCAAGCTTTTTCATAAATTTTATTCTCCTTTATAATTTTTTAATGTTCCTTGACTATGATATAATTATATCAAGGATAATTTATCCTGTCAACACTTTTTTAAATATTCTTGAAAATATTTTATTCTCCCAATATTATCAATATCTTTCGATATCGGAAGATAAAATAATACATCTTTATTTTCTCTTTCTCTGTTTAAAGCGTAGTTTACACCATATACGATCGTGTACGGTGTAATTCCTTGATTGAAAAGCTTAATAAAATTAAATTTACCAATACTTTCAAAATATAATTCGTCATAATATCCATCTACAAGATGGACTAATTCATCTTGTAATAAATTATATCCCATCAAATTAAATTTATATTGTGTATATAATTTATTGTTTCTTTTCATGTTTTTTAATATTTTCATTATCCCCATCATAAACCTCCTCTATATCTTTTCCAAAATCTCTATTATATAGTTTTTCAATAAAACGTGTCTTATAAGGACACATTTTATTAGGGCAATCGTCATCTATCAATTGGGTTCCACACCCACCACAAAATTTCATTTTATTCCAACTCCTTCCATTTATTATGATATAAATCACTGATAAAATAAAATAGATTAGTATAACCTTGACTTAATGGTGTTATGGCGACTGTTATATCAGTTACCATAACACTTCCTGTCTGTTTGTTGTAGACCGTAAAATCATGGTCTACCCCATATTTTTCATGATGATTAATTATGTCTACCAATAAATCTATATTTGACTTATTAAATTTTGTAAATTCCACAAATGCTTTGTCTT
>Ga0316575_10000025_pt1 | contig 35934 bp, 36 predicted proteins | sample J5NA_FD_203072 | JGI IMG/M metagenome (GOLD analysis project Ga0316575, IMG submission 203072) | Rhizosphere microbial communities from salt marsh grasses in Alabama, United States - J5-7_050615r2r3 | ecosystem: Host-associated > Plants > Roots > Rhizosphere | place: USA: Alabama | collected...
GTTATTTATTGCCCGACGAGAAATCGCTACGCTTTTTGGGTTTGTGCCCTTCTGACGCTTTTGGTTTGTGCCCTTCTGACGCTTTTATTGATGTGATCATTACTTAAGGAAAAGAAATCATCTGAATTATGATTCGGTAAGGTTAATAACGCTATTATATGTTCCGAAACAGTTTTGGCACAGACGATCGTTTGAAGGGTCCTCTCTCCACTGCCCGTCGACCAGAAACTTATATTCGTGATTTCCGGGGAAAAGCATCACTGTCTTGTTCCATGTCCCTTTTTCGTCTCTTTGCATAGGGTGTTTTTTCGAACTCCAATTGTTAAAATCTCCCATCAATATCACTTCTTGGGCATCTTTCGCTTCCAGCATAAATGTCCATCTTTTTCGTTTGGTTTTCTGATTAGATTTTCCTTTTGACATGTTACACCTCCTATAGCCTCAATCTTTTATCGCTTTTTCCTTCAGGCAGTATTCACGCCAAATACAATCTTTGCGGTCGCAGTCCCCGTTTGATTCGCCGAAACAGTCCGGATTTCCCTCGATACGTTGAATGCTCTGGATGAAATGTGTTAAATCCGGGAATTGATCGTTTAACTTATTGTCCAGATTGTCTGCCATTCACACCTGCCAGAATTCCAACAATCTTGTGTTCTGAGGATATGAAAAGAAAACAAAATTAGCTTAGCTGGAATTTTGATTTATTATTATCGACTTTACCAAATTTGTCCATAGAGCGGCAGCTTCATTTTTTCTGAGGAAATGTCCTATGGGGGAATTATCCCCATACAGGGGCGGGAAACAATGGAGACCCGGAGTCAAAGATTAATGAAAAATTATTCTTTCCATAATTCGACATCGATGAGGCCGAGCTTTGCAGCATAACGGGTCAGCTCAATCGTGCTGTGCAAATCGAGCTTTCGCATGATGCTGTGCCGGTGGTTTTCAACGGTTTTCCGGCTGATGAAGAGTTTATCGGAAACCTGGTCTGTAGACAGTCCTTCAGCCAAAAGACCCATAACTTCCTGTTCTCTGGCGGTCAGCAAATCGTAGCCGGTACCTGCCAACGCCACCTGCTTTTCCGGCAGCCCGATAAGTTTTTTGACCACCTGATGGGATACCGACGTATCCATGTAATAATGGCCCTTTAACACGTGGTCTATACCATCCAGGAGCAAATCCGCAGCAGATTCTTTTACCAGGTACCCCATGGCACCGCACTGAAATGCCTTTACGATATAGTCGATTTTGGAATGCATACTGACAACCATGACACGGATTTTAGGGGAACACCTTAAAATATCTCCGATCAAAACAAGCCCTCTGACATCCGGCAAACCCACGTCCAACAAAACCAAATCCGGCTTGAATTCCTTGACCATTTCAAGCCCTTGGCGGCCAGTACCAGATTCTCCGACGATTTCATATCCGGGGTTATGTCCGATGATTGCCTTGATGCCTTCCCTGAAAAGGGGATGGTCGTCAATAATCAATATACGCTTTTTGGGACTCACGAACCTCCTCCTGGCAAGGTATTTTAATAAATATCCTTGTTCCTTGCATCGGGCGCGCTTGAACGATCATTTGACCGCCCAGCAAGCCGGTCCTTTCTTTCATGCTTCGAAGGCCCATCCGTTTTTCATCGCCCAATTCATGCTCCCGTTTTTGGATATCAAAACCTTTTCCGCTGTCTTCAATGCGAAGAATGATATTCGGAAATACGCCCACAAGCCTGACAACGGCCCGGTCTGTATCGGCATGTTTACGAATATTGTTCAGACCTTCTTGAACCAAACGGTACAGATGGATTTCGGTATTCGAATCCAGTCTGAATAAATTTAACCCTGCTGATTGAAAGTCCACCTTTATTCCCAGTTGCGTTGAAAATTCTTCACAATAAATCTCGAGCGCTTTCACAAGACCCATTTCCGCCAGGGCCGGAGGCTGCAAATCATAAGAGAGGTCTCGTATGGCGTTAATGGCCCTTTGGAGGCAATTTGAGATGTCCAGCATTTTTTCTTTTACTGCGGTGTCCAATGCAGGCTGATCCTTCAAGAGCATATCAAACCCGATTTTTGAGGCGGAAAGATCTTGTGCCACTCGGTCGTGAAGTTCACAGGAAATCATTTGACGCTCGGTCTCCTGTGCTTTCAATAATTGTTGAGACAAACGTCGAATACGCGATTCTGCGCGTTTTCGTTCACTAATATCTCGATTGACACCCCTGTAGCAGATTAGGTTTCCATTTTTGTCCAGACAGGGTACGCCGCTGGTCTCCATGATGACTTCAAATCCGTCTTTTCGAACCAGAATATTATCAAAGGACTTGATGGGTTTTAATTCGGCCATCAATTTAAAGATTCTCTCTTTTAAGATGGTTTTATTGTCTGAAGAGAAAAAATCGTAAAAGTATTTGCCGATCACCTCGTCACAGCAATAACCGGTGATGTCTTCTACAACGGGGTTTGAATAGATATAACTGCCTTGAGCGTCCATTTCCCAGACCCAGTCCGATATATTTTCAGCGATGTCCTGAAATCGTTTTTCGAATTTTAAAAGGGATTGTTCGAGTCTGTTTTTGCGAACCACTTTTTCAATGACTGCAGGAAGCAGTGTAAAAAAATCTCTCGATTTGACCAAATAATCGATAGCTCCGGATTTCATAGCGCGAACAGCAATATTCTCGTCTCCCTGACCCGTAATCATAATCACCGGGATATCTCCGTCCTTTTGCCTTAAGGTTTCTAAAAACTCGATCCCGTTCATACCGGGCAGAAGGTAATCCGTAATGATAACCGTGGGTATAATGCCATCAAGGCCTTCAAGGCATGTGGTCGCTTCCTGGAAATGATATAGCAAGGCGTTCGGAAATTCTTTGGTAATGGCCCGCTTCATCAGGCTGAAATGGGCTTCATCGTCCTCGATGATGACGAGCTTCAACGGTTCCACTGTCAAAACTCCTAAATTTTTTCTGCCGGCGCAAAAAATATCTTTATCCGTTTAAAACAGGCGGTTTATTGAGAATCATCCAGTAAAACTCGATTTGCATGATTTTTTCCTCAAATTCCTTGAATCCAACCGGTTTGGTCAAGTAGCTGTTGGCAAAATGATTATAGGACCGGGCGATGTCCTCTTCGCGTTCCGATGTGGTCAGCATGATCACCGGTATTCGTTTCAGCAAATCATCTTGTTTGATCTTCTTTAAAACCTCTATGCCGTCGATGCCGGGCAGCTTGATATCCAACAAAATCAATCCGGGCAAAGGATATTTGACGCTATTTTTATACTTTCCCCGGTGGTACAGAAAGTCGAAGGCTTCCTCTCCATCGGAAACAATGAAGATCCGGTTGGCGTTTCCCGCTTTTCGAATGGCACGTCTGGTCAGTTCCGCATGGGCCGGCTCATCTTCCACAAGCAATATATCCAAGGGTTCGTAATCCATGGATTCATGCCTCCTTCCCTTTTAGGATGAAAAAAAACGAGGTCCCCTTCCCTGGCTCGGAATCCAGCCAGATTTTACCGCCATGATGTTCGATGATGCGCTTTACGATGGTCATGCCGACGCCTGTCCCCTCCGCGGATTTTTTTGCAGCCGGGAGCCGTTGAAAGATCTCGAAAATCTTTTGATGATATCTTTTTTCGATACCGATGCCGTTGTCTCGAACAAAAAATACCTTTTGGCCGTTTCGATCCATCGCGCCCACATCGATCCGTGGAAAAGGATTCTCCTTTCCGATGTATTTAACGGCGTTGGACAACAGGTTTTCCATCACCTGGCACAAACGTTCCATTTCACCATAAACCACGGGAAGCCCTTTTTCAACATTTATTGCGACCCCGCTTTCATCGATTTGACGCTGTAGCGTTTTTAGGACTTTTTCCATGAGATCGTCAAAGGAAAATTCCGTTTTTCTTTCCGGCAGCCGTCCGATGCGGGAAAGATACAACAAGTCGTCGATTAACAGTTCCATATTCCGGGAAGCATCGCTCATGTAATTGAGATATTTTTCAGCACTCCCATCGATCATATCTCCAAAGTCTTCTCGAAGGGCGCCGATAAATCCCTCGATGGTGACAATAGGGGTTTTTAAATCATGGGAAACCGTGTACACAAAGGTTTCAAGTTCCGTATTTTTGTCGGCGAGTTCGGAGAGCGCGGCTTCCAATTTTTTTTCATTTTCCTTTAATGCTGTTTCCGTGCGTTTTCGTTCGCTGATCTCCTTAAACGCCTGGTCCCTGGCTTGCCGGTACATTTGCATTCGTTCGAGAAGAAGATGAAGGAGCATCGAAAGGAACGCCGAAATGATGAGCCCAAAAATAAGAAAAGAAACATGCCAACCTCCACCGGACGGGTAAATAATGTCCTTTGGAACAAGATCCAGCATCCAGGTTTTGCCGGGGAACCGAAACTCCCGGATCACCTGCAACCCACTCTTATGCGGTATGCCGCCACTTTGAATTTCATTGGAGTAAATCAATCGATCCCTTTCGTACAAGCGAACCCAAAATTCATTGGAAATGTCCTTGGCCAGACTGACGTCCATAATACCTTTAATTCGGAACACACCGTTCAGATACCCTTGAATCCTGCCGGAATAGACGAGAGGCAAAAACGTGTTGAAGCCGAGTCCCCCCTGTATCAGTTCCGCACAAGGGGTTATGATATTTTGATTGGAATGTAGTATCTGGAATTTTTCATGAAAACGAGGGCTTCCAGGTTCATAAATCTGCTTGTCGACAATACCTTCATTGCCTTTTCTGGGAAAAACCCATCGAACGACCCCCGCAGGATCGATCCAGTTGATTCCCATGAAACCCGGATTATGGGAATAAAACACCTTGGCAAAGTCAAGAAAACGCGTCTTGCTGAAATCCGGCGGAACCCTCCCAGTCCATCTTTCCGCGAGCAACTCCAGTGATGCCATGCGCGCACGCATCAGGACTTCGATACGGCTTATTATCTGCCTCGAAGAAGTTTCCGCATGTCTCAGGGCAAGTTCCCGTTCGTAACTGTTCTGATTTTGCCACAGCAACACGGTAATGCTGCCGAAAATCAAAAACGCAATAACCGGAGACAATTTTTTCAAATGCCGCATTGAATTCTTTTATCCATGCAAAAAAGGCGAGAATGCCTGATTTTCAACGTCTCACCTTTTTCATATACCGAGTTTTTTTGGTAATGCAAAGAAACACCATCCAGGTTATGCAACTTTAATTTTATGCGTTTTTTTTTGACCTTTTCCTCCTTGGAAAGCGTTATGGTTTAGAAGTGGTTTCAAAATCTCCCCTCAGCCTCAATCTCTGTGTTGGACCGAGCCAGCCAATCCTCGAAGTATTCCCGATATTCCTGCGGTTGGCCGTCTCAGTCCGCCTTGACCTTAAACCCGGTTGAAGGTTTTGAAGCCACTCCTGGATAAATGACGACATTTCTCTATGATCCGGATAGTGTGTAATTTTCAACAAAATACTTCAGCTTTTTCATTGCGGCAGATTTTAGCCCTTCAAACTGCACTCGATTCTGCCGCATCTTAATAGAATTGATCGTGAAATCGTCGGATATTTCCATATCGGCAATGTCTTTAAACATCAAACTTTCAAGGTAAAAGCCGGAATCAGCGACCAGTATGTCCAGCACCAGCGATCGAACAGATCGCTCCTCGTCGTTGATATAACGAAACAGAAGCCCGCCCATGCTGATGTCAATGATTCTGCCGAACCTGACCGGTTTCGATCGATATACGGCACATGCAATTTGTGCCATACTCTGCTCTGCAATACGCAAATGTCCGGCGCCAGCCGGTCGTATCAGGGCAAAGGCATCTTTTTTAGCTTGAAATCGTTCATGTGCCCTTTTTTCAGGGCTTTTCACCGGATTTGTATCCATCATTTGCATCATCAGCGACTGGTTCGCACCTTCTGTTTCATGATCGAATTTGGAAATTTCGTCGGCAATTTCCATACCATCGGATTGAAAAATATCCTCTAAAAAATAGAGATTATCCATTATTTCCCCTGATGTCCGTCATTTTTCCTATTTTCTTTCAGTAACCAATTATTTATCCTCGACTTGATCGATTTTGTCCATAGGGAAAAGCTTCATTTTTTCTGGGGAAATCTCCCATACGGGAATTTTCCCCATACATTGAAAAAATGTTTTTCTCCTCTCGACTTTCCTATTTCGTTTTTTTCAGCTCAAAGGTTAACACACAAACTGAATCATAAAGACCGACCGAACCCCTCTTCACCAGATATCCGTGCTAAGACCAGGTGATCAACTGGGGCAAAAATTTTAAATAATCATCACCGGCGGGAACGACCCTGACCGTAAATCCATATCGGCCGGACAGCCTGCAGGGGACCTGACATCCGTAACGATAATTTCCAGCATCCAAGTGTTCAGCGACGGTCATGGGAATCGTATTGATGCCCTCCAGCATATCCACGGATTTCATATGCCCGTTGTAAAGCTCCACACAGACCTCTTCCGGATCGAGTCCCCCCAGATGGACATCTGCCCTAACTTCGAAGCGATCTCCAACGCGAAACGGTCCCTTATTGGTCTGGATAGGCCGCCCGATTCGGATGTCGTTCCACAGGCTCTGTAGCCGCTGTTGTTGGAAGGCCAAGTCTCGGGCTTCCTGACCGTTTTTATTCAACAGCGCCTTTAACCTGTGAATGATGGGCATGTAAAAACGCTGTTCATATTCTCCAACCATTCTCAAGCTGCAAAAATTCTTCATGGCCATTTTCATAGAGGCCTTCATCATTCTAATCCAACGCTTGGGAAGTTCTCCCTCGTTCTCTTCGTAAAAGCATGGGATTACATCATTTTCCAACACGTTATACAGGGCCTGACTCTCTGTGGCATCCTGGTATTCATGATCGACATATTCTTCACCGCCCCCGATTCGCCATCCTCGTTCTTCAGAATAACCTTCGCACCACCATCCATCTAAAATACTCACATTGAGCACCCCATTGACGGCAGCTTTCATCCCGGATGTGCCGCAGGCCTCTAAAGGTCTGCGGGGAGTACTCAGCCAGACATCGGCGCCCTGAACCAGAGATCTTGCCAGTGCCATGTCGTAACCCTCAATAAATACTGCATGCGGACGGATTTCCGGCCGGCGAATAAATTCAATTAGACGTTTGATGATTTCTTTGCCTTTCTTGTCCTGAGGATGGGCTTTACCGGCAAAAATAATTTGTACGGGACGGGTATCGTTGTTGAGAATCGTCGCCAGCCGACCGGGATCTTCAAGGAGCAGATGCGCTCGCTTGTATGCCGCAAATCTGCGGGCAAAGGCTATGGTCAACACTTCAGGATTCAGGATGGCTTCGATCTTATCGATAACGCTTTTGGGAGCATTGCGCCTTTCGTATTGTTGTTTTAATAGCCCCCGGCAGGTGCGAATCAACCGGGAGCGGCTCATTTCATGAGCCCGCCAGAGCTCGTCGTCGTAAATCTCGTCAATACGGTCAACGTTTTCAGGTCGCCGTGAACTCATGTACCATTCCGGCCCCAGGTAACGTTCAAACAGCGGCCAGATTTCCTGAGAAATAAACGTTGAGACATGTATTCCGTTGGTCACATAAGAAATCGGGATCTCGTCTTCCGACAGGCCCGGCCAAAGATGAGCCCACATCTTTCTGGTGGTGCGGCCATGGAGGCGGCTGACGCCGTTACGATGCTGAGACATTCGCAAACCCAGAATACACATGTAAAACGGCGCGTCTTTATCGAAAGATTTTGTTTGCCCCCAAGATAAAATTTCTTCTTCACTGGCCCCCAGACGTTCTTGTAAAGGTCGAATCCAGGGTTTGATCAAATCGACGGGGAAGGAATCATGTCCGGCAGCGACCGGGGTATGAGTGGTAAATATCGTACAACGAGGAATAATTTGCAAGGCAGTGTTTAAATCGACGTGATAACGCTCCATGAACATTGCAAGACGCTCCAGTGCGGAGAAGGCTGAATGTCCTTCATTCATGTGACAAACAGAAGGAAAGAGATCCATAGCCGCCAACGCCCGCATACCGCCAATGCCAAGCAGTATTTCCTGGGCAAGCCGAATTTTGGGCTCAGCTACATAAAGGCGGGCCGTAATTTCTCGGGCTTCCGGTGTATTTTCAGGCAGATTCGTATCGAGCAAAAACAGTGGGGTGCGGCCCACCCGAATTTTCCAGACAAACGCATGAATCTCACCCTCTGGCCCGGTAATTGAAATTGTGATTTCATTGCCCTGGGTATCCCGGGCGCGCTCCAGCGGAAGATAATAAAATTCTATTTCCGGATATTCTTCCTGCTGCAATCCCTCTTGATCGAGATATTGGCGGAAGTAGCCCTTGCGATACAGCAAGCCGATCCCGACGAGGGACGACGCCATGTTGGAGGCGGCTTTTAAATGGTCTCCGGCAAGGACACCCAGTCCGCCGGCAAAAATGGGAATATTTTCATTTACACCGAATTCCATCGAAAAATAGGCTACTGGCCCCATTTTTTTATAAATAGACTTTGAAGGATCCGAACTATCGGCAACCCGCTTTTTGTAGCGATCTTTAACCCGTTGCAGATGGTTCAAAAAACTGTCGTCCCCGGCCAGTTCCTCTAAGCGCTTCTGGCTGACATGGGACAAAAGGTAAATCGGGTTTCCTCTGGATTCTATCCAGAGTTGCGGTTCGATACGTCGAAACAGCGTGAGGGCATCCTGTTTCCAGCACCACCAGAGATTACGCGCCAAGACTTCCAAAAAGGCCAATGATTTTGGGATAGAGGGATAGATCTGGTATGTGAGAATGCGCTTCACGCGTGTTATCCTGAGCGATTAAGATTCATGAAAAATCGATTCCCCGAGATTCTCGAAAGAAAATGTATTGAATATATGATGGCCGTCATAGTCCAGAACCCGTAAATCATTCGTCTGGTCATGAGACTTTTTTGCGCCTAATCATCCCTTCGTGACCGAATAATCAGCAGCGGCCGATCGATCAGATTCAATACACCGGCCGTTACACTCCCATAAAAAGCCCTGGCCAAACCGGTTCTTCCGTGACTGGACATAGCGACGAGATCGGCATTTTCTCTCAAAGCGCAGTCGATAATCTGCTCGACCACCGGACCGCCCACAACGCATGTTTTGGCTTCGATGCCCTTTTCTCGAAATTCTCCCTTCAGGGAATCCAAGTAAGATTCAGCCTGCTTGCCTATTTCTTCCAGGTTATGATGGTACAGCAGAATTGCACTCTCATCATACCCCACAAGATTGGGGAATGTAACCACCTGCAAAAAAATTATCCTGCTGTTCAAACATTGAGCCAAAGCCTCGACGTGTTTCAAAATCCGTTCCGCTCGCTTTGATCCGTCCAACGGCACTAAAATCGTTTTATACATAATCGCTCCCCTTGAAGAAAACATCTGCCGGTTAATCTGATTAATCATCGATCCATATCTTTATCTTTGCGTAAACTTAACAACGGCACCGGGCAATGACGGAACATCTTTTCCGCGGTTGTTCCGAAAAGAATGCCTGCAAGATTGGTGCGGCCCTTTCGCCCCATCACCACAAGATCGACGCCGCTATCTTTAACCGCTTGTATCAGCTCACGAAACGGGACGCCTGTCTTGATCTTTATCTCTACAGGAATGTGTTTGACGGACATCTCTTCGACTGTTTGATGGATCTGTTCCCGTCGATCTTTTTTCCTGTCTTTGATAAATTCGTCCGCGGAGAAACTAATGCTTTCTATTTCCGCTCTCCGTACGGCTTCAACATCTCTTTGGTTGATGACATTGACGATCATCAGATCGCTTTTTAGCTCATCGGCCAATTCAAGAGCAAACGACAAAGCTTCTTTGGAGTAGTCGGAAAAGTCATACGCCACCATGATTTTTCTTATTTTTTCCATTTCTTCCTTCCACGGTATTATGTTTCGGTCAATCGGATAACACTGTTGTAAGTGCCAAATCGATTGGGACATCTCGAGTTATTCCGGGGATCTTCCAGCCACTGTCCATCCACTAAAAATTTATATTCATAGCTTCCCGGTGAAAGAATTACCCGTTTTTTCCATGTCCCATTTTTATCTTTTCGCATGGGATGCTTTTCCTGGCTCCAGTCATTGAAATCTCCCGTCAGAAAGACTTCCTTGGCATTCGACGCTTCCAGTAAAAATGTCCAGCTTTTGCGTTTATTGCTCTGCTTTGATTTGGGCCCCAACATGATCCACCTCCTTAAATCTCAATCTATCGTTACCGATTTTTTTGAAACCAATTGAAATCATATAAATTCCGTTTACCAATCCCTGTTGCGTAAATCAGCTAACAAAAAGAACGCAAAAGATATGCCAGCTATCAATCATCCCGGTGTGTTGGATAAACGGCTGATAAATAATTATTTTTTTTAGCTCATTTAAAATCTTCACCATAGGTGAAATAGATTGGTGTCAGAATTTTTTACAGAATGTAAAATGGGTTGCAACCGAATGGCTTGATATTCAATAAAACAGAAAGTAGCAAATATTTTTGGTTTCAGCGTGTCCCTCGGAGAAACAAAAAGAGAAATTTTATCACGAAAAAACGAAATTCGGAAAGCACGAAAAAGAATGTTTACTATTTCGTGCTTTCGTCCTTTCGTGTTTTCGTGTTTGATTTTTAATCATATTTCAAGAATCGATGCAAATCGCTTACCATGGCTGATTCAGCACTTTTATCCCGCCTTTTTATAGGACTTTGATTTAACGAAATCGAAAACAAATAAGAAGTTCAGAATAAACATCACCAGCAGAATCACCATCACCGACCACCCGGGAACCGGTTTTGCGGCAATCGCACCGGGCTGAACCACAACGATAAACCATAGGAGTCCCGCTGTAACGGTAATCCAGAGCAGCCAGGCGGGAATCACCGCGACATTGGCATATCCGGATTTCAGCTTTTTCGCGACATAAGCAGCACCGGTCATGAGTGCGATGGATGCGATCAGCTGGTTTGCAGCGCCAAAGGATCCCCAGATAACGAGCCAGTTGCCGCTGGCCGCAAGGTAGATGCCGATGGCTGCGGGGATAATCGACGCCACCAACCGCTGGGTCAGCAAATTGTATAGTCCTTGAGCATTTTCCTTCAGCGGCGCAGCCATTTCCGACAAACAGTATCTGGCCAGGCGGTTGGTCGTGTCCAGCGTGGTCATGGCAAAAGACGCCACCCACATTCCGGCAAGCACTTTGACATATTGAACAGGTATAAATGAAAGCCATGTCGACGCCACCATGTCGGCATAAGATTGCACAAAGAGGTTGGCTTGTGAAAGCCCCAATTTTGCGGAGATTCCCGTAAAGGTTGCGCCCCAGTTGGATGCATTGAGGGTGAATTCCACCGCCTTTGCCGCGGCAGCCGCCTTGAGGGCCGCATAACCGAAACCGGCAATAGCGACAACGACAATCGTCGAGAGGAATCCTTCCATAAACATGGCGCCGTAACCGATCAACAGGCCGTCGCTTTCTTTGTCGAGCTGCTTGGAAGATGTTCCCGAAGCCACCAGCGAGTGGAATCCGGACAGCGAACCGCAGGCAATGACTAGGGGAATCGCCGGCCAGAACGGTGTCGCCTTGCCTCCCAGCAGCACCGGAGAAAAACCGGCGAATGCCGGCACCTCGAACCCTTTGAAGGCAAAGATGGCGGCGACAAACCCCAGAACCAGTCCGGCATAAAGTAGCCAGGAGTTCAGATAATCCCTGGGCTGGAGAAGAACATTTACCGGAATCGCCGATGCAATGATGATGTAGAAAAAGAAAACCCACATCCAGATCGGATAAGATGCCTTGATAGGAATGACGGTGCCGAGCCAAATCGCAAAGGCAAGCATGACAATACCGATGATCGTCGCCAGGCCGAAGTTCATCTTTACCCGGTATATCAGCACCCCCAGAATCAGGGCGGCAATGATTTTAAAAAGATATGCCGATGCAATGGCCGGCGTTCGGACGAACATTCCGCCGATAATGGCAGCGAAGGCGGCGACCACAAGGATCAACAGGAAAAAAACGATCCAGTAAAACGCATACCCCGTCCGCTTGCCGATAAGATCGGTGGCAACGAACTGCACGGATTTCCCGTCGTAACGAACCGATGCCATCAGCGACAGATAGTCATGGACGGCACCGATAAAAATATTGCCGAACCAGACCCATAAAAGCGCCGGCGCCCACCCCCAGCAAATCGCCAATGCCGGTCCGATGATAGGGGCCGCACCGGCAATGGAGGCAAAGTGATGCCCCAAAAGCACCTCCTTTCGCGCCGGGATATAATCGACACCGTCATAAAGGCGATGAGACGGTGTCGCCTGATCGATTGAAACCTTTACCACATCACTTTCAAGTTTCTTTCCGTATGTTAGATAAAGGACAAAATAAATGAAAAACCCAACAACAATAATAAGCGTCGTCATCATTTCCTCCTTTCTTTGTAAATCAGAGAATATTTTCTTAAAAAAGTTCTGTTACAAACTTCCTGACAGTATCGTTTCATTTTTTGTACCGGCATTTTTAAAATGCATGGCTTTGAATCAAAATGGCAAAAGACATGCCAAGATAAACTTTGCAGGCAAGATCAAATAATTCCCTGATAAGTCATGGTATTCTCAGTAGATCCATCAACTTTTCGACATGGACAAGGAGGATATTGGTGTCAGATTTTTTTACACGCTGTAAAAAAAATTAGGGTTTGACATTATTGCGAGTAATATACGATTTGAAATCTTCTGAGTGTCAATTTATTTTTTTCTTTTGATTTTCATACCATTTTGCAAACAGTTTATCGAAATACTTCTCGTCTTCGATCATCTCTTTGGTGATGTGATACGTCCCTCTGACTCCCATATAATTTAAGGCGGATGCGCCGGAAAGAAATTTTTTAAGCGTCTCGTATATCTGGAGGTTATGCTGGTGTGCATAGTTTTCAAAATAATCTTGCACCGATTCATCCAAGATGAGTTCGATCCCATATTCTTTTTTAAAATTCTCTACATAATCGACAAATGGAGATCTTTCCAGCATTTTCAAAAGAAAATCCTTAGGTTTTTCACACAACTCCCGATTTACTTTCAAAAATGAAAAATTGGAACCCGGAAGTTCGAATTGAAAATCCGTCAAGATGTTCTCCCATACGCTGACAAGGGCACGGGCGCCTGTCTTTCGATTTTCCGCAGTTTCCGCAACATATTCGATGGCGTTTTGAGTAAACTCGAGATCGATATTGAAGAGCTTGAATTCCATTATATACTGATTGAGGATCGAATCCTTGGTGTCCTGCATAATGCGAATCAAATCGTTTTTGGATAACAGGTTGACAAAGGTTCGTATGGGAGACCTGCCGATCAGCTCGGGAAGAAGTCCGAAATTAATATAATCATCCGCTTCCGCTTCCTTGTAATAGTTTCTCAACCGACTCTTTTCGTTTTTTTTCTTTTCGGAAGCGAATCCTTTGATCTCGACACTGCCATCATCTTTTACACGGCCCTTATGCTGCAGACGTTTTTTTACGATAGACTCCAAATTGTCGCCCATTCTTTCAAAAGATCCTCCCAAAATAAACAGGATATTCTCCGTACTGATCATACTGTCTCTTTTGCCGCTTTTTTCCCCTCTCTGTCGATCGATGACCTCCTGGATTTGCGAGGCAGCGGAATACGGATTGTTGATGGGAACGAGTTTTCTTTCTATCAGCTTTAAAACCGATCGCTGAAATCCTTCTCTTGAGATGTCGTGTCCGGCCAACGATCCGTCTTTTGCCTTTTTGTCGATTTCATCGATACAGATCAAGCCCCCATATCTGCTGATAAACCGCGCCTGCTCCTCACGACGGTGTCCCGGAGCCATATCAATCAATTCGCGAACCATGTCATCGGCACTCTTGCCCACATAACCGGCTTCGGTGTAGTCCGTGGCATCGATAATGAGTGTGGGGACCTGCAAAAGATCGCCTAAGACCTCCACGCAATAGGTTTTCCCACTGCCTGATGGTCCCGCGGTGATCGTATTTTTCTTTCGAAATCTTTTTACCGTTTCATCTTCCGGATGCTCTCTGAGGTATTTGATCATGGCGAAATGATAGCCTGCGGCAATGGCCAGCCGCTTTTTATATTCCTCCTGGCCGATGACATATTTGTCCAGATGTTTTTTGATTTCTTTGGGTGTATAGATTTTGGGTTCACCGGTTTCCGGTGTCTTTTTTTGCGAGGAAAATCGATTCTCTAGAAAAGACTGGAATGCCTCGCCGGCCCTTTCCTGGGCATCCAGGTATGCCTTGGCCGCTTCTTCTTCCGTGCAATTATAATCGGCCATGATCTGAGTGATAGCTTCTTTTGGAATGGATATTTTCATAAACTTGCTCGCTTAGAAAACAGTAACCGCAAATGGACGCAAATAAACATAAATATTATTTTTTTAATTTGTGTTTATTCGTGTTCATCCGTGGTTTTATTTTTTCTCTTCCCTCTTTTCTCTTTCCTATCTTTATGGTTTAGAATTTAGGTTACAATCCACACCGCCATCTCTCTAGCCATTTGTACGATCTTGTTGCTTACCCGCCCCATGTCGAACTCTTTTACATTCGAAAATCCCCTTCGTCCGACAACTATGGTTCCATATCCTCCGTTTAAGGCCTCCATCACAATTGCACCGGTTCGGCTGGGAACCGGGCTAACGATTCTGGTATGGATTTTATTTCGATTAAAACCGGCTTTCTCAAAATGATCCGCGGCCTCTTTAAAAATAAAACTCATGATTTTTTCAATGTGTTCCGATTTTATTCCATCGACATCTCTGATCGCATGAATCAGGGAGACTTCCCAGCGTGAGCTGTCTGCCATGGCGCCGACATAATCGATAGTTCTCTTTGCGCCTTCCGACGCATCTATGGCCAAAAGAATTTTCCCGACAAGGGGTGTGCCCCCCACAACGCAAACCGCCGTATGGGTAAGACGTCCGATCAGTTTATTGGCAACGCTTCCCCATAAAAAATCTTTAAGCATGCTCGTTCCCCAGCGGCCCACAACCACGCCATAATAATTATCACGAGACTCATGGACAATATCTCTGGCAATGCCTGCTTTTCTTGCTTGGATTTTAATTTGAACGGCATTTTGCGGAAAGTTTTGCTCCATAAACAACCGGCGCGCTTTTTCCATGAATATGTCAACTTTTTGGTTCTGTTCCACCTCCCAGGATCGGATGCGGTCATCCTCATGATGGTTTCCGGTCTCTGTTTCAATATCCCAAAAACTTTCCGGAAACTGTGTCAGCACATTAAAAAGAACAACCTCCGTACGATCCGGCGGAAACAACCGGCCGGCATAGCGCACCGCCTCAAAAGACTGGTTCGAACCATCCACTGCCAGCAGAAATTTTCTTTTGGATTTTCCCACGGAATGCTCCTTTTTGGATTTTTTAACGACATCTGCGTTGTCAACGATCACCCTGTGAGCGGATGATCATCAATTTCAATATAAATATCGCCGCAAAAGACATGCCAAAATCGACCGTTTATGGAAAGATGGACTAACACATTGATTAGAAGCCATCTCAAAAATGTCTTTTGTCCCAATTTCTGCGTTGAGATCTCGTTTCAACTCCTCGAAATACTTCAGTATGTCTGCGGGGTGAAACTCGGTCCCGCCTCGAACTTGAACCAAAATCCTATTTTTGAGATGGCTTCTAGGTATTCTTTTTTTTCATGCCGATTAGATGTTTTAATTTGGATAAAAAGAGAAGGGGTGTCAATTTTTTTTACAAAATGTAAAAGTACAACGTGGGCTTCGCTCCGTCTGGAATGTTGGAATGATGGAATAGTGGAATATAGGGGAAAAATAAAAACATTGATTAAATGAGAGAGAATTCCTTAAACCCATCATTCCATTATTCCAACATTCCCGCGGATATCGCAAACACAGATGGCGAAAAAAACTGATCAAAACAATAAATTTTTAAGTTTTTGGGACGTTAAGTCAGGTTATGTCTTCTTTTACGGACGTGGTGAACTCAAGACCGAATTTTTCGATCTTGGAATGCAAGGTGGGTCTTGAAAGACCAAGGAGTTTTGCCGCTTGTGATCGATTCCCGCCGGTATAGTTGAGCGCCTCGCTGATAATGATATTGGCAAACCGCTCCATACAGTCTTCAAAGCGTTTTTCACCCGATGGCGACGCCAGTATTTTACGAACCCACTGGCGCATGGCCTCTTCACCTTTCTCGAAATTTATAAAATCGCAGCTACTATTTTCCTGGATCGCCTGGGAGATGTCTTCTTTGCAAATGGCTGCCCCGCGGTTAAAAATTAAGGCCTTTTGGATCGTATTGCCCAGTTCGCGCACATTTCCTCTCCAGAGATTCGCGGCAAGAAAGGCTTTGGCTTTCTTGGTGATTCCCGGATTTTCCACCTTCGCTTCTTGTGAATACCGCGCCAGAAAAAAATCAGTCAGTGCAGGGATGTCTTCCACCCGGTCCTTTAAGGGCGGCAAAAAGATGGAAACCACTTTCAGACGGTAGTAGAGATCCTCACGAAACCGGCCATGGGCAATGGCGGATTCGAGGTCGCGATTGGTAGCGGCGATAATTCTTACATTTACGGGGATGGTACTCCTTCCTCCCAGTCGTTCGATACTCTTTTCCTGGAGCAACCGCAAGATTTTAGCCTGGATGCTCAGCGGCATATCGCCTATTTCGTCCAGAAAAACAGTTCCGTTGTTCGCCTGCTCGATTTTGCCGATGCGGCGATGGGTTGCACCGGTAAATGCCCCTTTTTCATACCCGAACAACTCGCTTTCCAGAAGATTCTCGGGAATGGCCACACAGTTAATCACCAGAAACGGCCGGTCAGCCCTCCGGCTGTGCTGGTAAATGGCCCGGGCCACCAACTCCTTGCCGGTCCCGGATTCTCCTCGGATCAAAACCGTTGCTTCTGTTTCGGAAACCCGGCCGATGGCCTTGTATACCTCCTGCATGGCTTTGCTTCTTCCGATGATGGCATCACGAACGCTTCCCTGTAAAACCGGGTCCACATCCACCGGAGAACGCATGAAACGGCTCGCTTCCAGGGCCTGTTTGATCACAACCAGTATTTCGGGAATATCAAAGGGTTTAAGAACATAATCGAATGCCCCCATCTTGGTGGCCTCGATAGCGGTCTCCGTGGTTCCGAATGCGGTCATGATGATCACCGGCAGTTTGGGTTCCATCTCGTGAATGGCCTGGAAGGTTTCGAACCCGTTCATTCCCGGCAAGCGCATGTCAAGGATGACCAGGTCCGGAACCGCTTCCCGGATGATTTTAAGACCGGCTTCGCCGGAAGCCGCGCATTTACAGCGGTAGCCCTCTTCGATCAAAAGTTTATTGAAACTTTTTCGAAGTTGGTCGTCATCGTCTATTATCAATATGTTGCTCACGGTCTGGCTCCTCCGCCGGCAGTGTAATGATAAAGGTTGATCCGCTCCCTTCCTTTGATTCGATATCCAGTATTCCGCCGTGTTCTTCCACGATCCTGGCGGCGATGCTCAATCCGAGGCCCGTGCCTTCTTCCTTGGTCGTAAAAAATGGCTCCATAATTTTCGACTGTATGGTATCCGGAATACCGGGCCCGTTATCGCTGATCCGAATCACGGCCAATCTATCGCTTCCCCGCTCGATAAGGGTTTTTTCGTGAATGACGATCGCGCCCCCCCGACCCATGGCCTCACAGGCATTGATGATGATATTAATGATGACTTCCTTTAACTGTTCCGGGTCCAACTGGACCATTGGAAGCGGTTCTTTTCTTTGAATCTTGATAAAGACTTCGTAGGACGCCAAACGATGCTGCAAAAGCTGTATCGCCTGATCCACGACATCCGACGGTGAAACCGGCTGAAGTTTCAATCTGGGCGGTCTCGAGAACTCGAGGAAATTTTGCACAATGGTATCGATATGGCTGATTTCCTTTGAAATGACATCAAAGTCTTCTTTCTGACTGCTGTCAAGATCGAGACTCCTGCTCAGGGAAAATAGGCGCATCTTTACGGAAGTCAGCGGGTTTCGGATACTGTGCGAGGTACCGGCCGCCAATTTCCCCACCAGGGCCAGTTTTTCAGACTGCAAAAGGTGCTCCCGGCTTTTTTCCAGTTCGGATTGGGTTTCAGTATATGTTTTCTGCAAATCATGTACCCGCCGGCTGAGCGTCCTAACCTCGTCTCCTTCGTTTTGCGTGCCGTTATGGCGATCTGTTTCCAAAGCCAGCCTGCGTATGGGATCAAGAATATCATGCAGCAATCGGAAAGCCAGTATGACACCCAAAAAAAGAATCATCAATACTGCCGATCCGGCTACAATTCTAAGCTTTCTAGCCTGATGAAGGCTTTGTTCTTTAACCGTTAACGTCTTTTTCCTAAAAAGCGTTTTGCAGTCTTCCGTATGCTTGAGAATATCAAAAAAGTATTCCCGCACCTTTTCATGGAGTTTTATACCATTTTCCCGATCTCCGGACTTATAATAATTGACAACCTGATCTTTAACGGAGATGTATTTGTTGTATTCGGATCCTATGAGCTCGAGAACTTTTCTTTCTTCTGCTGTTGTGGCTAGAAGCTGAGTTTCTTCGAGTTTATTTTCAAAAATATGGCGGTATCTCTCCATCTGTGTAAGCCAGTCGGGATTCCCGTCCAACAGATAGTAGGAAGCAAATCCTTTCTGATTGGCCAGCGCAATTTCCATGGATTGGGCCGTCTGTAGCCCCACCATGTAGTTATCGATGATCCGGGTCAGGAGTCCTTCCATCCGGTATGTGTACCCTACCATCACCAGCGCGCCCATGATCGTGATAACCAACAGGGCGAAAACATTTAATAATATTCTGGATCGAAGACTTATCTTTCCCAATACATTCAGCATTAATCTGTCAATGAGATATAATTAATCATATTCTTTGATACACCAACCAGAAGCTATCTCAAAAATAGGATTTTGGTTCAAGGTCAAGGCGGGGCCGAGGTTCAACCCGCAGGCATACTCAAGTATTCCGAGGAGTTGAAACGAGGACCCAACACAGAGATTGGGGCAAAAGGCATTTTTGAGATAGCTTCTACTTATAATGGATAAAATCTGCGCCGTCAATCCGCAACTCAACATGTTTGACCCTTCATCGGCTGAATAATTCTGTAAAATCGACACCCATGGCTGCAAAGGCCCTTTTGAAGTGGTTTCAAAACCTACAATTGGGCTCAAGGTCAATGCGGACAGAAACGGCCAACCGCAGTATATCGGGAATATTTCGAGGATTGGATTTTCGGTCCAACACTGAGATTGAGCCCGAGAGGGGGTTTTAAAACCACTTCTAACCTTATTCCAGTCCATGTACCGAAAGGGCTTCCCTGACCCGGGCTTCTCTGATTTTTTCTTCGTGGTCCCGTTTTTTCCTGGCAGCTTCCTGCACTTTGGTCATGAGCTGTTCGATTTCGCACGGCTTCATCAGGTAATCAAAGGCACCCAGCTTCATCCCTTCTATGGCGGACTCCACGGTGGCATGGCCAGTGAGCATGATCACCTCTGTCAAAGGGAATTGGTCTCTGATCTTTGCCAGTGTTTCAATGCCGTTCATTCCCGGCATCTTGACATCCAGAATCACGACATCGGTGTTGCGGTGATTGTTCAGCCGTTCAAGGGCCTCTTCGCCGCTAAAGGCCGTTATAATGTTAAGATCCCTTTTTGAAAGACGTTTGCTCATGGTTTCCACAAAGGGGGCTTCATCATCCACCAACAAAATCAAAGGCTTTATCATGTCATCTCCCTCCTTCAACAGTTCTTGCCCGAAGACCTTGCTTTTCGGATAAAAATTCGAAATTCGACATTTGGATTTTGCCTGAACAGGACTTCTATTTCAGACAAAAAATCTCATTTCAAATACCGCCGGATCATTTTTCGAAAACACTCATGGGCGATGTTGACAGTTTATCCACCATGGCTTTTCGTATCCGTTCTTCATGCTCCGATTTCCGCTCGTACGCCCCGTTGATCTTCTCCAACAAAAGGTCCATTTTGCACGGCTTCAGCAGATAATCATAAGCGCCCTTTTTCATGCCTTCTATGGCGGTTTCAATGGTTCCATGGCCCGTCAGCATCAAAACTTCGGTCAACGGTTTCAATTTCTTTATCTCATCTAATGTTTCAATGCCGCTCATGCCCGGCATCTTGACATCCAACACCGTCACATCGAAATTATACCCTTTCAACTTTTCGACAGCCTCGCTGCCGCTGAAGGCTTCCGTAACATGAAATCCCCTGTTTCTCAGGCGTTCGGCGAGCGTTTCAACATATTCTTTTTCATCATCTACTAAAAGTATTCTTATTTTCATAACGACCCCCTGATCTTGAAAATTAATGCGGACTGCTCATCAGAACCGCCTTTGCCGTTTCGGTAATCCCTTCCGGGAATCCTACCACATTATAAAGCACCATAAAACCCAACACCCATACAATCGCCAGCGAAATGAGCCAGAGAACGAACCCGTATTTGACGAAGTCGATGGGGCTGATCATGCGTTGACCGGTATCGGGATAAACGCCGAGACCGTAAACAATGGCATTGTTGGGAGTGCCGACAATCAGAAAATGAGCAAATGACGTGGCAAAGGCGGTGGCAAGCCCGATGGACCAGGGTTCGCCATGAACCCCGCTCATGATGCCCATGGGAACGGCGATGGGGCCTAACAGTGCGGTGGTCCCTGCATCGGACATAAAATTCGTCACCAGGCCTGAAAAACTGCTCATGCCGATCCAGAGCCCCAAACCTTTCCCGAAACCGACCGCCGCCAGGGAGCCCAGAAAAATTTGCGCCAGCCACAGGGCCGCACCCGTCTCCTGTAGCAATGCGCCAAGGGTCAGGGCACCGCAATACATAAACCATGCATCCCAGGATATGCCGCCTAAAATTTTTCTCCAATCTCCAATCCTGAACACCACCGGTATGACAAGGGCAAGCAGGGCCGGTCCGCCAAGACCGAGACCGTGCCCGCCGACAATCCACAAGAAGAGTATCAGGAGCATCATGCCGAACGCTACTTTTTCGGCATAACTCATTTTCCCCATTTTTTTCGTTTCCTCCTTAATCGCCAGAAGGCCTGGGGTGAGGTCTTTGGTTTTTACCTTTCTGAATATAAACAGCATGTATATTGCCACCGCCAAACCCAACACCGGGGTCAGCGGAAATCCGTACATCATCCACCGGCCGAAACTCATGGGCACATTGTAATCGGACCAGAATCCCATCATGATAACATTTCGGCCACCGGCTGCGGGTGATCCCACGCCCCCGACGTTCAGCGCAAAACACAAAGCAAACAGCAAGAGCTTGGCCAGTTGCGGATCATGCTCGATGACCCCTTGATTGTTGTTTCCCGAAACCGCTCCCATGTAAACGGCGGCCATGACGGGCGCCATAAAGGCTGCCATGGCATGGGCGGATATAAAAGATCCCAGCACGGACATGGCAACGCATAAGACGACAATGGGCACCACAAAGCCCCGGGTCCACCCGAGTATCCATGTGGCCAGCCGCTTATGCAATCCCACGCCGATCACCGTCACGCCCATGGCCAAAACCCCCAACAGAAACAGCGGTGCATCACCGGCAAAGGTCTGGCCGATCATTTTCGTGGGCAGCAGTTGGAAAAAATAAGCAAAAACCGGCATCAGAATGCCCACCAGGCCGATAGGGAGCGCTTCGGTCGCAAAATAGATGACCGCCATGGGAATCATGCCCAGAACGAGCTTTGCCTTCCATGCCGCCTGCCCGGCATCATGGGCAATGTGCCATCCGATCAATTTTTCCGCAATTTTCTGTTTTTCCACCAGTTCAACCAGACTCTGGGGGGTTGGAATAATAAACCCGATGATGATAAAACAGGCTGCCCCAATAATCAGCCAGAGAAGCTTGTTTGAAAGCAGCCCCGGTTTTTTCGTTTTATCCGCTTCAGTGTGATTGTGTTCCATGCGTTTTCCTCCCTAAACTCCGCACCTAAAATTTCTCTCTTTCGTCCTCTTTGAGTTCTGGTCGAGTGGTTATTTCTTGTCTCTGTCCAGGATTTCTTTTGCGGTATCGAATTCACCGGATTCGGCAAAAGCAGCGGCGCTCATGGCGTCTTCAAATTTTTTTTTATATGCCTCGGTGACGGTTTTCATGAGCTGTTCAATGGAAACGGGTTTCTGGAGATACTCGAAGACCCCCAGGCGTCGCGCCTCTTTTTCGTCCTTTTCAGACCCGTGACCGGTGAGCATGATGATTTGAACTCCCGGATATGCCTTCTTGGCACGTCTTAAAACTTCCATGCCATCAATGCCGGGCATTTTCAGGTCCAAAACCATGACATCCGGAAGTTTTTCGTCCATTGTCTTAAGCGCCTCTTCTCCGCCAAGCGCCACCTCTGAATCCACATCCCGCATCTTCATTCGTTCGGAAAGCGCTTTTACGAATTCCTCTTCATCGTCAACCAAAAGTACTTTCATCTCTTTCATTTCAATCTCCTTTCTTTTGCCCTGCCGTTTGCGATGCGTTTTTGGGTGCTTTTACCAACAATTCTCTGGCTGTCTCGGTGTCGCCGGCCTCGGCAAAACTTGCGGCCACCATCAAATCCTGACAGCGTTGGAGCAGTGACGGTTTGATGATCTCGATATTTTTCTTTGCCTGACATGCGTCGCGGATCCGCAAAATGAGGGAATCCAGATCCAGGGGCATGAGAAAATCGTCAAATGCGCCGAGTTTCATCCCTTCAATGGACAAAGAGATCTGATCCGGGCTGTTGACGGTGATAATTTGAACCGGGGGCCGCATTTTTTTGATCATTCTGATCAACACCAACCCTTCTTTTTTGAGATCGTTCAGGCTGAGCAGCACAACATCGATCCCATGTTTTTTAAACATTCGTTTGATGTCTTTTGTCTTCATGGCGTTAAACATCCGCCAATTTTTGATTTCAAAATGCCGCGCAAGATGTTGCTGCAACAGATTGTCTCCTTCTATAATCAGAATCGAAGCTCCCATGACTTTATCGCAATCCGTTTATCGGAAATGAGATTTAATATTTCGCTTCGGGTGATGTTGTTTCCCAAGAAAGCAAGGAGTGTGCCAATATCTATATATACAATTATTTCGGGCTGTTAAATGAATTGTGGGAAGGGCAGGAATTAAAAGATTGATTCATAATGAATCAATATAAAACGTTCAATTATGAATGTTTTTGAAACGTTTTTAATTATCTATAGAGTCGGGAAGGTAAAGTAAGATTTCCGGGGTCGGACCAAACGTTTTAGCGGCACCCCCTAAATACGTCAGGGTTTGCTGCAACGATGCCCATCGCTCGGAGGATGATATTTGGGTCGGAAAGTCTTCTTTGACAAGCGCGGCATTCTCATATCCAATGCCCAATACGCACCTGTCTTGGACCTTCCGCGGTGAAAGCGTTATTTTGCCTCCGGCATCGATTGCCCTAAGAAGGATTTCAATGGATTCAAACAATGCCATTTCCAGGGATACAGGATCGGACGTGATCACAATCGGTGGATCCGAGGGGCTCGTTTCCAGAGCGACATTTTTAAGCCTCGCGAAACGGGACGCCAGCAAAACCATTTGTTGAGATGTCTCGTTGAGATCCAGACTCACAGGCGTACGATCAGGGCTGTGGGCAAACCAATTCAAGCAGGTGGTAATGTCGATGCCGCGTTGAATTTGCCGTCGAATTCTATCCAAGGATTTTATAAACTTGTCTTTATGAGCAAATGCGCTGTCTTCGATAACCTCAAGGACATCTTCCATTAAACCCGCCGATTCCTGTATGATGGCCAGGACGTTTTTAATTTCGTGGGTGATGCCGGCGGTGATTCTCCCGAAAAAAGCCACCTCTTTGCGTTTTATTCGATCCGGTTCCATGTCGTCCCCTTTTGCATCTGATTTTTCAGCGGCGTTCTACGCCATGCTTTTTACTGCCTCATTCAACTTGTCAATCAATTCGTCGATATCGATGGGTTTTATCAAATAGTCAAAAGCACCCAGCTGCATCCCCCGGATGCCGTCTTTGGTGGCGCCATGACCGGTAAGAAGAATGACCTGTATTCTGGAATCCATGGCTTTGATTTTTTCCAAAACTTCCAGTCCGCCCAACCCCGGCATCATCACATCCAATACTACGACTTGAGGCGGATCATTTTCAACAACACCCAATGCCTCTTCGCCGTTCATGGCAATCGTAACTTCCATATTTCTCAACTCCAGCCTTTCGGCCAGTGTGGTAACGAATTCCCGTTCGTCGTCAACAAGCAGGATTTTCATCGGGTCCATGGGGTGCCTCCGTTTTATGCGTTTGGTTTTTTAGGCAAAAATACGTTGAAAGTGGTTCCTTCGTGCTCTTTGCTCATCACCTCGATATCCCCGCCAAGCTTCTTGACGATACCATAGGTAATGGAAAGCCCAAGACCGGTTCCGTGTTCTCTTTTGGTGGTAAAAAAAGGCTCGAAGATATGACGCAGTGTTTCATCGGACATACCGCAGCCATTGTCCCTGATGGAAACAGCAATGGTATCTGCATCTTTTTCCCAGGTGGTAATGGATATCTTCCCCTCGTCTTCCACCGCCGCCATGGCATTATTTAAAATGTTCAAAAACACCTGTTGAAGCTGTCCCCGATCCGAATCGATTCTGGGCAGATCCTTTGCCAGTTCCAGTGCAATATCGATATTCCGGTAAAGGGCTTCTTTTTCCAAAAAACCGAGCACTTCTTCCAACAACTCGTTAAGATCCAGTTTCTCGATTTCGACCTCCATCCGTTTCGCAAATCCCAGCAGTCGATGGGTGATGGTTCTGCAGCGGCTTACGGATTGCAAAATAGCCGCAATCAGGGATGAAAACTTTTCTTTTTGCTTAAAATCCGTCGTGTACTCGATGAGATCTTTGATAAGTCCGGCTTTTTCATTGATAATGGCCAGCGGATTGTTGATTTCGTGGGCCACACCGGCGGCAAGCCGGCCGATGGAAGAAAGCTTGTGATGGTGCTGGAGTTCCCTAAAGGCCAGCTCCCTGTTCTGATCCGCTTCCCTGATGCGATTCACCATAATCCCGGTGAGTCGAAATACGACGTAGACGATCAGAATGGAGCTCGCCAGAAAAACGAAAAACAAATCGCTTTTCAGTGCATACCAGGTTTTCAAAACAGTGGACTCGGGTTTTACTATCACCAGCGTGTATTCCGGATATGTAAAATGGGTGTATGTCAGAAAAATATCTCTACCCGAGGGGTCCTTTCGCTCTTCGACATACGTTGCATGCCCGCCCCTGGGTATTGTCAGCGGACAGTGTTCGAGAACCTTTCCGTACAACCGGGAATCGGTCTGTAAGATTCCATCTTTATTTAGAATAAATGCGTCGCTTTCCGCATCGAGCCCCATGGCGGCAATGAGGTTGTCGAACATGGTTGTGTCGATAGTGGTGCGAACGATCCAGGATCGTCCGCTTTGTTCAAGACGCTGAACGGCAATGGCAATATGGGGAAACTTTCGATAACCCATGAACACATCGCTGATATAGGTCCCTTTGAGCATCGCTTCCTGAAACCAGCCCTGATCGGCGTAATTTTTCCCAAGAAGATTATAGGGGCCTGCGTAACAAAGCTGTGTCCCGTCGGCGCCGTTGATCAGACCCAAATCGACAAAACCGCCGAATTCCTTTTTGAGGGTAAAAAGAATATGGTTGAGGGTCTTTTGATCAGACAGTTGGTCGTAAGAATAAAAATAGGAGATTGATTTTATCAGGGACTGACGCTCTTTCAGAAAAAATTCGAAAGAATGCCGGGTCTTATTTGCCAGCAATGTTTCAGGGGTGATAATTTCTTCTCTGAGGCTGCTCTGGTATTGATGGTAATTGATCAACGCCATCATAGACAAGGGAACAATGGTCAGAACGATCATCAGGATTCTGATATTCCTTTGGAGCAGTGCATATCGATCTGAAGCGGAATCGACGTCGGTGAGCATTTGCAGACCTTCTCTGATGTTGAACCATTTTTTAAGATTCAGCGCCATGTTCCCCTCCACGACTCTCTATCGAACGATATCTCCGGCCCGAAGCGTCCCTGATTCCAGCTCCTTGAGGACCTTTTTGTAAGAACCGATTACGGAATCTAAAACAGTGACGTTCTTCCATTTTAAATATTGATAATACTCATCTTCGATGCCGCCACACACCACCGTCGAAATTTTTTCCAAAAGGATAAGATGACAAAGTTGTTCCGCAGACGCCCGGGGCAACACCACGGTCTTTTTTTCCGTAGGCCGGCCGTCATCCGCCATCGAGACGACAGAAACCTCTGTGGCCAGATCAAATCGGGGCGCCACCTGATCGGCGTATAACGGGATAAGAATTTTTTGTGCCATGATTAAACGTTAAGTCCCATAAATTTCGCATGTCAAATTCAAGTTTCAAATTGTTTCATTTAATCCGAACATCAAACGTCTATTTTATATTGTTTTATTTTTCTCCACAACGTGCTTCGTCCCCAGCCCAACATATCGGCGGCTTTGTTGCGCCGACCTTTGGTCTTAACCAGTGCTTTTATAATCATATCTCTTTCCAAAGAAGCCCACGTCTTTTGGCCGCTTTGTTCCTTGTCTGCTGTTGCCACAGGGGATGCCCATCCGGACCCTTCGCCGGCTTCAGAGGATACACGGCCATAAAAATGTTTCGTCTCGGCAAGATACGCCGGAAGGTGGGTAGAGTGTATCTGTCCCTTGGAACACATATTCACCGCATATTCAATAATATTTCTGAGTTCTCTCACATTCCCGGGGAAAGGATAGTCCATTATAATCTTAAGGGCTTTCTTAGACATCCCGTTGATTTTCTTTCGAAAGCGTGTGGCAAAAATATTCATAAAGTGATCCAGAATCAGTCGAATGTCGTCTCCTCGCTCTCTCAACGGCGGCAGATGCAATCTCACGACGTTCAATCGAAACATCAGGTCTTGTCTAAACTTTCCCTCCTTCACCATGTGATCGAGGTTGCGATGGGTGGCGGCAATGATGCGGACATCGGCCTGAAACCCTTTGGCGCTCCCCAAAGGATAGACCACCATGTCATCCAAAAACATTAAGAGCTTGACCTGCAACGCCAGGGGGAGATCCCCGATCTCCGTAAGGTAAAGCGTTCCGTTGTGGGCCAGGCGAAATCTTCCGGGTTTGTTTTCCACCGCACCTGTAAACGCCCCCTTTTGATGACCGAAAAGCTCGGATTCCAGCAAGGTTTCGGGCAGCGCCCCACAATTGACCTTGACAAAGGGACCTTTTGCTCGATTGGAAGCCTGGTGGACGGCTTCGGCCAGCAAGTCCTTTCCGGTTCCGGTTTCGCCGGTAATTAAAATCGCCGAATCACTTTGAGCCAACAAGGGAAGCGTCTGGAAAATCCGAACCATTTCAGGACTTTTTCCGATAAGATGGCGAAAAATATAAGCATGGGTTCCTCTGGAACTCACCTCTTTAATGGGGCGAAGGTCTTCAACCGTTTCCAAAAACCCGGCCAGATTGTCTTCAGCATCCCGAATCGGAGACAGATTGATCCGTACCGGGACCAACTGCCGGTCTTTGTTGATCATATCGCTTTCAACGGAAACGGGTTCGGAATTTACATCCATATTTTCAAGGGGGCATTTTTGGATGCACAGCTTGCTTCTCATGATGTGAGAACACTGTATTCCTTTTGACTCTTCCATGGAAAAGCCGCTAAGGGCTTCAAAAGCCCGATTGATCATCGCGATCCGCCGCCGGGTGTCCAGCACGACGATGCTCAGGGGAACCTCATCGATCAATGAAGGCAGTTCGACAGGCGTTTCAAACAAGCCCTTGATCGGTGTTCGTAACAATGTGCTCATCGTTTTTTTTTGCGAAACCGTTCAATAATGTTCTTTTTATGATATTTCGATCATCGAATCAGTCAAACCAATTGTTTCATTTTGTTTTACACCCAAATCAATAACGTTTCAATATGTTTTTAGTATAACCCGAAAAATTTTAAAAGAACATTCGACAAAGGATGAGATTAGATAAAAATGATCTCTAAAAGAAATTCTACACACCCCAGGATAGTGTTTCATATTGCAACACTCTGTCAGATAACATCCTGTAAAGATAGTGATATTTTTTTTGTGGCACCGTTAATGATTGAGGATGATAAAATATTGTATTTTAAACAAGTTATACGTGAATTTCAGAACATTTTTAATTGACATTGCATGGAATGTAATATAAATAGCATTTTTTGGTAAATTCATCTCCAACAATATATCCTTAGAAGTGGTTTAAAAACCTTCAATCGGGCTCAAGGTCAAGGCAAACTGTGATGGCCAACCGCAGGAATATCGGGAATATTTCGAGGATTGAACGTCACAGTTTAACACAGAGATTGAGACCGAGAGGAGGTTTTGAAACCACTTTTAGAAATGCAATTTATATTCCTATCAGGTACCTAGATCCAATAAGAATTTCGCGGTCATATTCAGGAGGAGGATATGCGGATAACCGGTAAATTGTGGATCATGATGGTCATCGGCCTTTTTTCATTAATCTTATGTATATCGCCCGCCCTGGCGAAAGTACCGGCAGAAACAGCAACCGCCGGCCATGCCTGGTGGTTTTGGCCGATCATACTGTTTATCGTCACATTTATTATGGGAATCCTGGCCGTCCTCGGCGGGGTTGGCGGCGGCGTTCTCTATGTGCCGATCATCAGCGGATTTTTTCCGTTCCATTTGGACTTTGTTCGCGGCACAGGGCTTCTAGTGGCCCTTTCCGGCGCACTGGCCGCCGGTCCCGGACTTCTCAAGATGAATCTTGCCAGCCTGAGATTGGCGATTCCCGTGGCCCTCATCGCTTCCACTTGCGCCATCATCGGGGCCATGATCGGACTGGCACTTCCCACCAACATCGTTCAAATCGCCTTGGGCGCCACTATTCTGGGGATTTGCATCCTCATGGTAACGGCCAAAAAATCGACCATCCCGGATGTGCCGAAGGCCGACCGGCTTTCTTCCATTCTCAACATTTGCGGGGTATATCAGGAAGCCAGCACCGGCGAAATAATCGATTGGAAAATTCATCGAACCCCATTGGGGTTGGGCTTGTTTGTGATCATCGGCATTATGGCCGGCATGTTCGGATTGGGAGCCGGATGGGCCAATGTGCCGGTGCTCAACCTGCTGATGGGGGCACCGCTCAAAATCAGCGTGGCCACCAGTAAGTTTCTCCTTTCCATTACCGACACCTCCGCTGCATGGATTTACACCAACAAAGGCTGTATTCTCCCCCTGCTGACCGTGCCCTCCATTGTGGGCATCATGCTCGGATCATTTGTGGGGGTCCGTTTGCTTAGAGTCGCCAAACCGACGCTGATCCGGTGGATGGTTATTGCCATCCTGGCCTTTGCCGGGATCAAGGCACTGTCCAAAGGACTTGGATTTTAATGTTTTACTTTTGCTTCAAACAGGATACGGATTTTTTCCCCGGGAGAAAATAAATGGAAGAAAAAACAAATGCTCTGTTAAAGGCAACCCCCGAACAGGTCCTGTATGCCAAGATACTGGAAAAGGGGATGTATCTGGGATTGCTGGTTCTCTTTATAACATACGTTCTTTATGTTCTCGGTGTGATCCATCCCTATATTCCTCTGAATAAGCTTTCCGGCTACTGGTCTATGAATGTTCATGAATATCTGGAACACACCGGCATCAATGCTGGCTGGGCCTGGATCGGAATGCTCAACTACGGCGATTTTCTCAATTTTATCGGCGTGGTCATCCTGTCGGGCGTTACCATAATCTGCTATGCCGCCATCGTACCGACCCTTTTGAAAAACAAAGATATCATTTACGCGATTCTTGCGGTGCTCGAGGTCATTATTCTCGGTGCCGCAGCCAGCGGAATACTCGCCGCAGGGCACTAGCGCTGTTTAAAATATGCCGCTTAACTGATGGGACAGCGAATCGCTGCAGATATCTTCAAGCTGATGTACGATCCGTTTAAGATCATCACTGCCGGAAATTTCTTTGATGGTATCGACGGCAGTCACCTGCTCAGGAGGATACGATTTAAGAATCTCATAGGTATCTTCAAACTCATCGATGGCTAGCTGTGCGGTCAAAATAATATAGTCATCCACCCGTTGTTTCGAATCCTTAAATTCCGGTCTTTCAAGGAGGGATATTTCCATGGTTTTCGCCGTCAAAAACATCAAATCCTTGACTTCTCGCGCCTTGAATCCTTCTACAAAGCGCCGGGAGGCCATAACCTGCGCATAATTGGGGATCATCGCACGGTCTCTGTTTCGCACCGTGGCCGAAACAAGCTGGTAATTTAACGTAATATACCATTTCAGCAAATCCCGGTCCATTTTTCGGTAATTTGGAAACCGTGCCGCATTCTCGGGCTTTAGTACTTCGTTGACCAACTTTTCCACCGATGATTCCCGCAATTCCGTTAGAATATCATAAATCATGGTGCTTTTTCTGTAAGCCACCCGCTGCAGCATCAGTTCATTTCTGAATGTCCAATTATTCGGATGGGTAATCATTTTTTCCGTGATGAACAGCAACCGCCGCAATACATGAAATCGCGGCGTGGGTCTCCAGTCTAAAGACTTGCAGGTTACGGAAGCATCTATGGTCAGCTTTTTGTCGATGTACTCGGACATCCACGGCTTTTCGAGCATCTCCTTTCCAATCAGCCATCCCCAAAAACAAAGAACGTACAATCCCGGCCGCACCAAAAATTTTGGCATTTTAAGCGGCTTGACATCATGTCCATAATAGTATCGGGTAGCGGTTCGAAAAAGGTCGATATGGGAAATACTTCCCTGTGATCCGGCGATATATACGCCCAGTTGAGGGAGAGTTTCACTGATGGCGATTATCCGAAGGAACAGCTTGATCAGGTCTTTGATATGAAGATATGGCACCGCCGATTCACCCTTGCCGGCCACAATCCTGGACAAAAGCTTCTTCTTGGACAGCCAGGATTTTAACATCATGTACAAAATGGGATATTCGCACCAGTCGCTGTACACGGCGGCCAGTCGAACAATGGAGCAGGGAAGTTTTTTGGAATACTCTTTAATTATCCTTTCCGCATGCCGTTTGCTTCTTGCATAGGGAAAATCCGCATCCAAAGGACTCTTTTCGGTCAATGCCCGGCCTGGAGAAGGAAATTTACAGGCAGCGAGAGAACTTGAAAATATAAACCGTTTGATTTTCAGTAGTGTTGACAACTCCAAAAGATAACGGGTGCCGACAACATTGGTCTCCTCGTACACAGGATTTTCCAGCAGGGTAAAATCATAATAACCGGCCAGGTGCAAAACAAAATCCGCCCCGCCGTGGTCCCGGACATACTCAAAGATTCTCAAAATATTTTCCCACTTGGTGATGTCCGCCTGGAGCCAGTGGGTGCGGTCTTTTTCCGGAACGCCGGCTTCTTTCTGGCTTCGCCGGGCAATGCAGAACAACCGAAACTTGCCGGATACGGCGATGACAAAATGCCTCCCGATAAAACCGGATGCGCCTGTGACAATGATTCCGGGTATTTTTTCGTTCATTTTGATCGTCTTTTATCCTGGCCTAACAAACCCATTGAGGGTTCACAACGATTGAGGTATTATTATGCAGGATGCGGATATTAAAAAATTAAGCAATGTCGACCTTGGACCGACATAACAGCACTATTGAGGAGAAAATGCAATACAATTACCTTTTCGGCCCGGTACCTTCCCGCAGGCTGGGGATTTCTCTTGGAGTGGACCTGGTTCCCATGAAGACATGCACCTTGGATTGCGTTTACTGCGAGTGCGGCAAAACCTCCCGACTGGCATTGGAACGCAAAGAATATGTGCCGTTCGATGCGGTTAAAAAAGAGCTGACCCATTATCTGGCGCATCATACCCGGCCGGATTACATCACCTTTTCCGGTTCCGGAGAACCGACGCTTCATTTAAAAATCGGCGATGTGATCCATTTTATAAGAAATCATGCACCTGACATTCCCGTGGCGGTGCTGACCAACGGCACCTTGTTTTATCAAAAACAAGTGCGAAAAGATGTGATAGATGCTGCCGTGGTCATCCCCTCACTGGACGCCGCCACAGAAAAAACGTTTCAAAAGATAAACCGACCTTGTTCTCAATTGCGATTGGAAGGCATCATCCGCGGACTCGTTCAATTCCGAAAAGAATACAGCGGGGAAATATGGCTTGAAATATTTATCATTCCCGGCTTGAATGATTCAAGCAATGAGTTGGAAGCCCTAAAGCAGACGATTGAAAAAATCAATCCGGACCAGATCCATTTAAATACGCTGGATCGACCCGGAACGGTTTCGACCCTTCGGCCTGCCAGCCTGGACGAACTTGAACATGTTTTGGAATACTTACAGATGGAATCTGCCGTTATCGTCGCTGACCCACCCGAACATAAAGCACTTTTTGCTTATCGCAAAGACACGGCTTCGGCGATCGTGGGAACCATAGCCAGACGTCCCTGTACGTTAAAAGATCTCTCTGAAATTCTAGGCTTGCCAGCGGATGAGGTGAAGACATATCTTGCTTCTTTGGAAACGGAAGGCGCAATAAAATCCGTAAAACAAAAACGGGGATTATTTTATCGATTATCCAATAAATATAGGTTGATGGGTGGACACTGACCAAGAAAGGGGTATCAATGCCCGAATATCATATCGAAAGAAAAATTCGATGGATTCTATGTTTCGCTACAATCGCGCTTCTATTCAGCGGAATATCCGCATATGCTTTTTGGAGTGGTAAAATTACAAAATTTACCGCCGATCAGCTCAATTGGCGAAAGCCTACCAGACTTTCGATTTAAAAAGGAGTTAAGACATGAAATTAATTGGTGTTGAAGGCAGTCCGCGAAAAAATGGAAACACTGAAAAACTGGTTCAAACAATTCTTGAGAGCGCCTCGGAAAATGGTGCAGATACAAAATTTTATAAGCTTATCGAAATGAATATTTCCCATTGCTTGGGATGTTTCAATTGCAGGGAGACAGGCACCTGTGTGACGAATGATGATATGCAGTTGATGCACCAGGAGATACAAGCCTCTGATGCCATCATCATTGGCTCGCCTGTTTATATGTGGCAGGTCTCCGGACAAACGAAACGATTTATGGATCGTCTCGTACCGTTTATCAGGCCTGATTTCACCACTCGTTTAAACGGAAAAAAAAGATTGTTGCTGGCCTTTACTCAAGGCAATCCGGATGAAAATGCGTTCAAAAGTTACTTTGAATATCTTGAAAATCTGTTTTCATTTTTGCACTACGATATTCAAGGCACAATTGTCGCTTCCGGAACAAGAGATAAAAACGATCTCCTTCAGCAGGCTGATACGCTCGAAAAGGCCAGAGAGATCGGGAAAAAGTTGGTTACGTCATGCGGGTGAACCGAACGTCGATGTTGCCGCCGTTCAGAAACAGGTTTCACCGTGTTGAAACATTTGCTGAACTTCATTAGAAAAATAAATTCATCTTGTGATGGCGGTTTTTTTCTTGAAATGTTGAACTAGGAGGGCTCTGGGGACGACACCTATATAATGGGACCTTGACCCATTAAAATGAGTCCTTAACCTTATGGACATATCATAAGGAATATTTTAACTAATTAATAACAAATGCGAATCAGCTTCAACACCATGTTATAAACCATGTGATGACGAGATCTCACGAAGGTTACACTGTAAAAGGAGAGGCTTGATATCGCATTTATATGGCTTCTCGGATGTCCGTTGATCTAAATGCAGCAATTGCATTGTACAACGGCATCTAGAGAAGCTAGCAGCGCATAATGCCTGGCTTTTTGAACGTGGGAGGCTGCCGGCTGTATATAGGCAGAGCAATAGAAGCTCTGCCTATTTTTTTTGCTGCGCTCGACCGGATGCATTAAACAAAAGCCCCTGGCGGGGATACCAGGGGCATTTATGACGGCTCCGTTGATCTCAGGAACCGTTAATAGACAATTTCGCCAATGAGGATTTGGCTAGACCAAAATTAATACCACAAAATAACATGTCAAGATGTATTATACAAAATTTTGGGGTCGACGCCGCCGGAAAGTGACAACGTGCGGCCCTAATGATAATATCAGGCAGGCCACCTAATTTTGTTACCATCTCCGGATAGTCCGTCAATTGTGAATGATAATGTTTCCGTTCACACTGGTTTCTATAAATATTTGATGCGAAAAAAGTGACAACACATCTTCGATTTCGTACGGCAACGATATTTTCAGAACTTTTTCCAACAACGGGACGTTGTACCCGAACGCGACAGCCATCATGGCCTCATCACGTAACTGTTTCTGGAAAGCCGGTCCAAAAATCCACTCCTGTTTCTTTTGAACCACATTCCCCCATGATTCCATCGGGCTGAGATGCAAGCTGGTATCGATAAGAAGGCGAGCCATTATTTTTCCCCTTTTATTCTCATTCAAATTTGAAAAAAAACCCCTACCAAGTAACTGGTAGAGGTATGCTCTTTGAAAAATGGGCATAACTCTTTAACTAATGGAACACTTTCTTCTTGTCTGACAATTTTAAACCTAACGCTAAAAGGATTTTTCGCTTGGTTTCAATCCTGCACGGCTTGCCCTGTTCAATTCGTGTCAGCGTATCTACCGACAAATCCGCCATTCTGGCAAGTTCCGCCTTGCTGATTAGAAAAGATTCTCTAATTTCTTTTAGTGAATTTGTATGCATTTACTACGCCCCAAACCTATCAATTGCTTCTCACATTCGATATCGGCCAAATTTATCCCATGTGAGAAGAAATCTAATTATATGCTATAATTATAACTTATTAATTTATCTTAATTAAAATATAATCCCACAATGTGTGATGTCAATAGGTCATTCGCTTCATTTTTGTAAGAGAATATCCTAAAATGATCAGTATTCTGCAGAGCTGTGAAAAAATGGTAAATATTTTTCATAATAGGGTAAAACCATTTAAAAGGTTTCCCCCGTGCCCGAACCTGCCTCACTGATACTGATGGGCTCTGGTTTGGTGGGTCTTGCAGCTTTCGGACGCAATAAATTTAAAAAATAAAAAAAGGCGACCCTTTCGGATCGCCCCAAGCAAAGGTTATGAAGATATATTAACCATCCTACTAAGCCCTTGCCGAAATAGGGCTTCTCGGTATGCTGTAATTATACCCGGTGCACATTTAATTTATTTTTCCTTTTGCATCATTATGCTGGTGACCGGAATATAAGATGTACATGCACCAGAGAAACCATAATCTCAAATTAATGCTCAGATGAATCCTGTCAACCAAAAATAACCGCCCAAAATGACCGGAAGCTTTATATCTCCATAGTCTTTAACAAAATTATTCAACGACTTCAATCTCGACCACTTGTTTTTCTGTCTTTACCCTCTTGTGGTAATAAGACAGTACCAGGGGCAACCATATCGGTATCGCAACAGCGACGAATGCCAAAAAAGCACCAAAAACAGCAGGTATGACTTTACGTAAATTTTCGTCACTATATAAAGCCGCAACAATCATTATAAATATCCATCCTGCCATAATACCTTGAACCATCGTTTCACCTCTCAAAACAGGGAATTTGACAAAACTTTTGCTGTTATAGGCACATTCGACCTTAAAGGTACTCACTGATATATGCATATGCATGATATATACCAGAAATCCTTTTTTAAATTTTAATTAAATATTACGACATATTAACCCTTACTGCTTAACCAAACCGACTGATATTTGCCGTCAAGCATTTGACAGCTGTTGTGAAATCCTTACTGAGCCAAAGTCGAGAATGCCCCAGATCCAAGGAGACCGCGGGTGAAGCTGTAGTTTTTT
>Ga0316575_10000026_pt1 | contig 35925 bp, 36 predicted proteins | sample J5NA_FD_203072 | JGI IMG/M metagenome (GOLD analysis project Ga0316575, IMG submission 203072) | Rhizosphere microbial communities from salt marsh grasses in Alabama, United States - J5-7_050615r2r3 | ecosystem: Host-associated > Plants > Roots > Rhizosphere | place: USA: Alabama | collected...
TTGGCTCTCCGCGCACGGACACCCGGAGATGACGGTCGAGGAGGCGCGGACGAACGAGGCGGTGCTCGCCGCCCTCGACGCGGGCGTCGAGCGGGCGAACCGGGCGGTCTCCCGCGCGGAGAGCATCCGCAAGATCCGCGTGCTCTCGACGGACTTCACCGTGATGAACGGCTACCTGACGCCGTCGATGAAGGTCAAGAGGGCCAAGGTGCTCGCCGACTTCGCGGACGACATCGAGGAACTCTACGTCGACACTCGTTCCACGAAGTAGGCCCGGCGCCGCGGTTAGGCGCCGCGGTTAGGCGAGGTGACGCAACGGGGCGACGAGCCCCGCGTCGGACAGCGCGCGGATCGCCTCCTCCTGTGCGGAATCGATCTCGACGGGTCGCGATTCCTCGCCCACCACCCGGAGGCCGTCGCGCACGGGGATCGTGAGGAAGGAGACGACGCAGTCCGCGCACGCCTCGCCCCGCACGGTGCAGGTGTCGCAATCGATCTTCATGTCCTCCACGCTACCGACGGGGTCCGACACGCTTCGCCGTCGTACCGCGGCGCTACCGTCGGCGTATGACCTCGAGCGCGATCGGCCCCGGCGTGGAGCTTGAGCCTCGCCTCGACCAGATCGGCGAACCGCTGTCGGCTGTGACGTTCGTGACCGTCGACCTTGAGACGACGGGCGGGTCCCCGCGCATGAGCGCGATCACGGAGATCGGGGCGGTCAAGACGCGCGGCGGGGAGGTGATCGGCGAGTTCCAGACGCTCGTCAATCCCGGCGCACCCATCCCCGCAATGATCGTCGCGCTCACGGGCATCACCGACGACATGGTCGCGGCGGCGCCGCCCATCGAGTCGGTGTTGCCATCGTTCCTCGAGTTCGTCGGAGACGCCGTGCTCGTCGCGCACAACGCGCCGTTCGACATCGGCTTCCTCAAGGCCGCGTGCCACCGCAACGGCTACCGGTGGCCGGGCAACCCCGTCGTCGACACCGTGACGCTCGCGCGCCGCGCCACCACCAAGGAGGAGGCCCCCAACAAGAAGCTCGCGACGCTCGCCCGCGTGTTCGGGACGGCCGTCACCCCGAACCACCGGGCGCTCGAGGACGCGCGCGCCACCGCGGAGATCATGCACCGGATGTTCGAGCGGCTCGCCGCGTGGGGCATCACCCACCGCGAAGACCTCGACGCGCTGCGCAACCCCGTGCCCCCGTCCATTCGCCGCAAGGCATCGATGGCCGAGGCCGTGCCCGCGCGACCGGGGGTCTACGCGTTTCGCGGCCCTCGCGACGAGGTGCTCTACGTCGGGACGTCCAAGAATCTCCGCTCCCGCGTGAAGTCGTACTTCACCCGGGGCGAGCAGCGCCGCTCCATCCGCGAGATGCTCGAGATCGCCGCGCGGGTCGAGGCGATCCCGACGCCCACCGAGCTCGAGGCGAACGTGCTGGAGATCCGCCTGATCGACCGGCACCGCCCGCGCTACAACCGGCGATCCGCGCGCCCCGAGCGGACGCCGTGGATCCGCCTCACCGACGAGCACTTCCCGCGCCTCAGCGTCGTCCGCGCGCTCACGGCGGGCGCCGCGCACATCGGACCCATGAGGAACGCCGGCGAGGCGCGACTGGTCGTCGAGACGCTCCACGACCTCGGGGCCGCGCGCCCGTGCACGCCGCGCCTCCCGCTCGTACCGCGCGCCGGCGCGCGCGCCTGCCTCCTCAAGGACCTCGGATCCTGCTCCGCCCCCTGCGTGAACGGCAGCGCCAGCGGATACGACGCGGTCGCGAGCGAGCTGCGCGACGCGCTCACGGTCGACCCCTCCCCCGTCGTCGACGCCCTCGCGGCTCGGATCGAGGAGGCGGCCGGGCGTCTCGACTACGAGCGGGCCGCCGCGTTGCGCGACGGCGTCAGCGCGCTCGTGGCGGGCATGGCGGAGTCGCAACGCCTCGGCGCGCTCGGCCGCGTGGACATCGCCGGTGCGCGGCGAGCGGGCGACGCGTGGGAGGTGGCCGTCATCGCACGGGGACGGCTCGCCGGCACCGCGGTGGTCGCCGGTGCCGACATCGCCGACGCGGTCCGCGAGATCCGCGCGCGCGACGTCGACGATTCGCCACCGCTCGTCGAGGAGCAGCAGCTCGTGGCCGCGTGGCTTGAGCGCCCCGGCACCCGCCTGGTGAGCGTCGAGGGCGAATGGGCGCAGCCCGTACGCGGGGCCGCGCGCCACCACGCCTGGGTCGACGCGGCGCGCGCGGACCGATCGCGGGTCGTCGACGCCTACGCGTCCTCCGTGCGCCGCTAGGACCGACGCCGCCTCTTCTGCGGGAGCGGCCGGCTGAGCGCGTCGACCGCTCCCTCGCTCGTCGAGGTCGTGGCCGGCGAGCGTTCGCGACGGCGCTTCCACTCGGTGAGGCGCCGTCTCCGCCACCACCGCATGCCGAGCACGTAGGCCGCGATCGCCGCGACCGCGAGCCCGATGTACACGTAGGTCCAGCTCCGGGATTCGCGGAACGCGGACAACGGCTTCTCGTCCGCGTAGCCCTCGACGATCCCGTAGTACGCGGGCTTCGCCTGGAGGTCGTCGTCGAAGATGAGGGGGCCGCCCTGGACGTGACGCCAGCTGCGCATGTCGTACAGCCCCCACACGGTCACGGAGAACATCTCGTCCGCGTGCTCGCGGAACACCCGGAATGCGTCCTGGTAGTAGTGCCCCTGCTCGACGAAATGCCGCTGCTCCGGACGGCCGGTGGGGACGTCCATCTCCGTCACGGCCTGGACGAGGCCGCGCCCCGAGCAGTCGTCGAGTGCGTCGGCGAGCGACTCGACGGGCACCGGCAAGTACACGTGGAACTGGTGACCGATGCCGTCGATGGGCACCCCGTCGGCGAGGAGGCGATCAATGAGGGCGAGGTAGCGGGCGCGCTTGTCGGGACGTTCGGTGTTGTAGTCGTTGATGAAAAGCGCGACGGGCCGGTCGGTGCCCGGGGCGGCGTATTCGTGGTTGAACGCCTCGTCCGCCCACTGGAACGCGAGGTCGATGTACTGCGGGCCGAGGATCTGATACCAGAGGCTGCGCCGGAGCCCGTCGGTGCCGACGGCGCCGTCCGAGATCACCTCGTTCACGACGTCGAACGCGACGATGGGGTTGCCTGCCCCGAATTCGCCCCACCCGTCGCTGAGGTACTTCGCGACGGCGAAAATGTGGTCGCGGAGCCGGGCCTTGAGTATCTCCTGGTCCGCGGGCGTGTCCGTCAGTTGCGTGATCCCGTCGTCCCGGAAGAAGAACCACGACGGGATCTGGCTGTGCCACACGAGCACGTGCCCGTACACGCGCATCCTGTTGTCCCGCGCGAAGTCCATGAGCGTCGCGATTCTCGGACTCGGCGAGAACTGGTGGTCCGCGTCGTACCACGCCTCCGGCTTCATGTCGTTCTCTGGCGTGAACTGGTTGAAGTGACGGAGCAGGAGCGCCGACGCGTCCCCGCTCGTCTCGCGCGGGTCGATTGCGGCACCGACCGGGAATGGCAGCGTGTCCTTGAGCGGGGTGAGGTTCTCGACCGCGGAGTCATCCGGAACCGGCGAGCTCGTGGCCGACGGTACCGACGCGCCGATGCTCAGCGCCAGGCCGAGCCCGAGCGTCGCGAGAGCGACGCCCGTGCGAATCCGCGTTCTCACCGCACTCCCCTTCCCCTCGAGGGCCACGGCCGCCCCTCTTACGTCGTCGACGCCGCCACCCAGCGGTCCAGCACGTCCGTAGCCTTGCCGTCGTCGATCGACGCGGCCGCGAGCGCCATGGCCGCCTGGAAACGATCGACCAGACTCCCCTCCTCCGTCCCCGGGAGCGTTCCGTCCGCGACGAGTCCCGCGGCTGCGTTGAGCACGACGGTGTCGCGTACGGGCCCGGTCTTGCCGTTGAACACGCTCCACGCGACGCCGGCGTTCTCGCTCGCCTCGCCTCCGCGCAGGTCGGGAATGGTGATGGCCGGCACGCCGAGGTCCTTGACGGGGTCGAGCACCGTGTGGGTGATCGTGCCGCCGCGCACCTCCCACACGTTGGCGGGCGACGTGCCCGCGAGCTCGTCCAGCTCGTCCTCGCTGAAGAACACCAGCGCGTCGCGCCCCTGGCTGGCGAGCACGCCCGCCATGACGGGCGTCAGCGATGGGCTTCCCGAGCCGATGGCCGACGCCGCGGGCTGGGCGGGGTTGGCGAGAGGGCCGAGGATGTTGAAGGTCGTGGGCACGCCGAGCGCCTTGCGGATCGGCGCGGTGAAGCGCATGGCCGGATGGAACACCTGCGCGAAGCAGAACGTGATGCCCACCTCGGTCGCGAGCTCCGCGACGCGCTCCGGCGGGAGCTCGAGGTTGACGCCGAGCGCCTGGAGCACGTCCGCGGCGCCCGACTTCGAGCTCGCGGCGCGGTTGCCATGCTTGACGACGGTGATCCCGGCGCCGGCCGCGACGATCGAAGCCATGGTGGAGATGTTGACGGTGTGGTGGCCGTCCCCGCCCGTGCCGACGATGTCGAGGGCTCGCCCCGGGACGTCGATCCTCACGGCGTGCCGAAGCATCGCCGACGCGAGGCCGGTGACCTCGCCGACGGACTCGCCCTTGGTACGGAGCGCGACCAGGAAGGCGGCCATCGAGATCTCGGGCGCCTCGTTCTTGAGGATCTGGTCCATCACCCACTCGGCGTCCGTCGCGTCGAGATCGTGCTTCGCGATCAGTCGCGCGAGTATGTCCGGCCAGCTCTCCATCGTTCCGCCTTCCTCGCGCGCGTCGGCGCGCTCCTAGCCTGCCGCGCGCGCCGGCGCGAAGAACGCCTCGACGGCGGCTCGTACCTCGAACGGGTCGATCGGATGCGCGACCGCCGCGTCGGCGAGCGACCACGTCGCGATCCACGCATCGTCCCGGCGCCCGACGAGCAGCAGCACAGGCGGACACGCGTACACCTCGTGCTTGATCTGGTAGCAGATGCCCATCCCGCCGACCTTCGCGGCCTCGCCGTCGAGGATCAACAGATCGAAATCGCGACGGTCCATCTCCGCGAACACCGCGGCCTCCGTCGCGACCTCCGTCCAGCGGATGGGTCGCGAACCGATCGCCTCCCCCACGCCTGCGCGAACCCGTTCACGCGAGTGCACGTCGTCGCTGTACAGGAGGATGTGGATGCGCGCCGTCGAGAGCTCGCCGTCGGCGCGCGGGGCGATGTCGTTCATGCTCCCATCTTGGCATGTTCGCGAACACGCGCCGCCCCTAGTTAGGCAAACCTCTCCCACCCGGGCGGATGTACGCCATAATGGGCGCATGTCGTCCGCCGCCACCGTGACCTCGCCCCTGCACGCGACACGACCGAACCGGGTTGCCGTAGGCACCATCGTCTGGCTCGCCAGCGAACTGATGTTCTTCGCCGGACTGTTCGCGATGTACTTCACCCACCGGGCCGAGTCGCCCGAACTCTGGGCGTCCGAGACGCCGAAGCTCGCGATCCCCTTCGCCCTGACGAACACGATCGTGCTGGTGCTCAGCTCGTTCACCTGCCAGGCCGCCGTGTTCGCCGCCGAGCGCTATCAGCCCCGGCGCACCGGCTCTCTCCTCAACGTCCGCGGATGGGGCATGCAGGAGTGGCTCACGCTCACCTACGTGATGGGCTCGTTCTTCGTCGCGGGGCAGATCTTCGAGTACGCGACGCTCGTCGGCGAGGGAATCACGATCTCGGCGAACCCGTACGGCTCCGTCTTCTACCTCACGACGGGCTTCCACGGCCTCCACGTCGTCGGCGGGCTGGTGGCGATGATCTTCGTCCTCGGACGCTCGTTCACGGCCAAGAAGTTCGGCACGCACGAGGCGACGACGACGATCGTCGTCTCGTACTACTGGCACTTCGTCGACGTCGTGTGGATCGCGTTGTTCTCCGTCATCTATCTCATCAAGTAGGACCGGACACCTGAGGACCCCTCTATGCACTCCCTCGCATCTCGGCGCTACCACCGGTCGGCCCCGCTCGTTCTGGTGCTCGCGCTCCTCGCGCTGATCACCGTGGCGTACGCGTTCTTCGCCTCCGCGCCCGCCCGCGCCGACGAAGGCTTCACCGACGCCCAGGTCGCCGGCGGACAGAAGCTCTTCGCCGCCAACTGTGCGACATGCCACGGGCTCAACGCGGAGGGCTCGTCCTTCGCACCGTCGCTCGTTGGCGTCGGCGCCGCTGCGGTCGACTTCCAGGTCGGGACGGGGCGGATGCCGATGCAGGCGTCGGGGCCCCAGGCGCAGGCGAAGAAACCCCAGTTCAGCCAGGCGGAGATCGATCAGCTCGCGGCGTTCGTCGCGTCGCTCGGCACCGGTCCGTCCGTCCCGACCGCCGAGCAGGTCGACGGCTCGCTCGGCGACCCGGCGGCGGGTATGGAGCTGTTCCGCACCAACTGCGCCATGTGCCACGGCTCCGTCGGAGGCGGCGGCGCGCTCACCGAGGGCAAGTTCGCGCCGTCGCTGTTCAACACCACGCCGACGCACATCTACGAGGCGATGCTCACCGGCCCGCAGTCGATGCCGGTGTTCAACAACGCCAACATCAGCCCGGAGAGCAAGCGCGACATCATCGCCTACCTCGAGGAGCAACGCGACGAACCGCCGGGCGGCTTGACGCTCGGCTCGCTCGGCCCGGTCAGCGAAGGCTTGTGGGCGTGGATCGTGGGAGTCGGACTGATCATCGGCATCACCGTGTGGGTCGGATCGAGGTCATCGTGAGCGAACTCAAGGGCGAAACGCCGTTCACCAACCCCGGCCTCCCGCCGCACCGGCCGCGCCGCGCGGACGAGGACCCCAAGGCCGCGCGCCGCGCCGAGTTCCAGGCCGTCGGCCTGCTCGTCGTCTCGATCCTCGGCACCGTGGGAGCGGTGCTCGCGTACCTGTTCCTCCCCCTGAGCGGCAGCAACGGCGACATCCGCCGGATGACCGCGCTCATGGGCGCCGGGATCTTCCTCGGGATGATCGGCATCGGCATGGGCGCCATCCACTGGGCCAAGACCCTGATGCGCGACCACGAGATGGTCGAGGAGCGCCACCCGATTCGCTCGTCCGACGACACCCGCGAGGAGGCCGTCCAGATGCTCAAGGACGGCGTCGAGGACTCCGGGGTGGGCGTGGGGCGCCGCGGCCTGCTCAAGGGCACCATGCTCACGGCCCTGGCCATCGCGCCGCTCAGCGTCGCGATCCCCATGATCGGCAACCTCGGCGGCGACTGGAACGTCGGGCAGATCAAGCACACGATGTGGCGCAAGGGCATGCGGCTGACGCGGGACCCCGAGGGCACGCCCATCAAAGCGGCCGACGTGACGATCGGATCGGTCTTCCACGTCATCCCCGAGGGCCTCGCGGAGACCCCCGACCCGCTCGAGGAGAAGGCCAAGGCCGTCGTCCTGCTCATCCGGCTCGACCCGCGGGACCTTAACGTCGTTCCCGGGCGTGAGGACTGGTCGTTCGACGGCATCGTCGCCTACTCGAAGATCTGCACGCACGTCGGCTGTCCCGTGGCGTTGTACGAGCAGCAGACGCACCACCTGCTGTGCCCGTGCCACCAGTCGACGTTCGACGTGGCCAACGGATGCAAGGTCATCTTCGGGCCCGCGAAGCGGCCCCTGCCGCAGTTGCCCATCACCGTCGACAGCGAGGGGTACATCGTCGCCCAGCGAGACTTCGACGAACCCGTCGGCCCGAGCTTCTGGGAGCGTCTCAAGTGAGCAAGGTGACCCGCGCGGCGAATTCGACCGCGTCCTTCGTCGACGACCGCACCTCGATCGGCGGCTTCGTCAAGTTCTTCTCGCGCAAGCTCTTCCCCGACCACTGGTCGTTCCTGCTCGGAGAGGTAGCTCTGTACTCGTTCATCGTCCTCCTCATCACGGGCGTGTTCATGACGGGGTACTTCATCCCCTCGGCGGAACAGACGGTGTACGACGGCTCGTTCGCGACGATGCAGGGCGTCGAGATGTCCCAGGCGTTCCAGTCGACCCTGCACCTCTCGTTCGACGTGCGGGGCGGTCTCCTGATCCGCCAGATCCACCACTGGTCGGCACTGATGTTCACCGCGGCGATCATGATGCACATGCTGCGCGTGTTCTTCACGGGGGCGTTCCGCAAGCCGCGCGACATCAACTGGCTCGTCGGATTCGGCCTGCTGACGCTCTCGCTCGCGGCCGGGTTCTCCGGATACTCCCTCCCCGACGACGTGCTCTCCGGAAACGGTCTGCGCATCCTCGACGGCGTCGTCAAGTCGATTCCGGTCCTCGGGACGCGGATCTCGTACTGGATGTTCGGCGGCGAGTTCCCCGGGGACGCGCTCATCCCACGGCTCTACACGCTCCACGTGCTACTCGTCCCCGCGGCGATCCTCGGACTGGTGGGCCTGCACCTGTTCCTCGTGTTCCTGCACAAGCACACCCAGTACCCGGGCGGCGGACGCACCCACAAGAACGTCGTCGGTCTTCCCCTGTTCCCCGTGTACGTCGCGAAGGCGGGCGGCTTCTTCTTCGTCGTGTTCGGAGTGCTGACCCTGCTCGGCGCGTTGATGACCATCAACCCGATCTGGAACTACGGACCGTACGATCCATCGCCCGTCTCGGCGGGCGCGCAGCCAGACTGGTACATGCTCTTCCTCGAAGGGGCGCTGCGCCTCACGCCGGGATTCCTCGACTTCTCCATCGGCGGCTGGGACGTCCCGATGAACGTCCTGCTCCCCGGCGTCCTGCTTCCCGGAATCATCTTCACGCTTCAGGCGATCTACCCGTTCGTCGAGGCGTGGGCGACGGGCGACCGGGGCGAGCGCCACGTGCTCGACCGTCCGCGCAACGTGCCGGTCCGCACGTCGATCGGGGCCGCGCTCATCGCGTTCTACGCCGTGTTGATGCTCGCGGGGTCGAACGACATCCTCGCCACGACGTTCCATATGTCGATCAACACCCTGACCAACACGTTCCGGGTGCTGATCTTCGTGCTCCCCATCGCGGCGTTCTGGGTGACCAAGCGCGTGTGCTTCGGCTTGCAGCGAAAAGACCGCGAGCTCGCGCTCCACGGTCACGAGACCGGGCGTATCGTTCGAACCGAGTCGGGGGAATACATCGAGGTCCACCAACCGTTGTCCGAACAGGAGCTGTGGCTCGCAGTGGGCCACGACAACCTCACCCCGATCGAGATCGAACCGAAGACCAACGAGCGGGGGGTGAAGCGGCCCGGCTACCGCTGGGATCGCTTCCGGCAGGCGCTTTCGCGGTTCTACTACGAGGACCGCGTGGAGCCGGTCACCCCCGCGGAACTTGCCGCAGCAGCCGACGAACACCACTAGGAGGATCGTCTACATGGCTACCTATTCCTTGCCCGACCTCGCGTACGACTACGGCGCCCTCGCGCCGCACATCGCAGGCGAGATCATGGAGCTCCACCACAGCAAGCACCACGCCGCGTACGTCGCGGGCGCGAACGCCGCGCTCGAGAAGATGGCGTCCGCGCGCGACATTCAGGAGTTCGACACCATCCCGATGCTCGAGAAGAACCTCGCGTTCAACCTCGGCGGGCACGTCAACCACTCGGTGTTCTGGACCAACATGTCGCCCGACGGCGGCGACAAGCCGACGGGCGAACTCGCCGCGGCGATCGACGACCAGTTCGGCTCGTTCGACGCCTTCGTCGGCCACTTCACGGCCACGGCGATGACGATCCAGGGTTCCGGCTGGTCGATCCTCGCCTGGGATAGCGTCGGCCAGAGGCTCATCATCGTGCAGCTGTACGACCAGCAGGGGAACCTCCCCGTCGGCATCGTCCCGCTCCTCATGCTCGACATGTGGGAGCACGCGTTCTACCTGCAGTACAAGAACGTCAAGGCCGACTACGTCAAGGCGTGGTGGAACGTCGTCGATTGGGCGAACGTCCAGGCGCGCTTCGACAACGCGCGGACGATCCACACGATCGCGTAGCGCGCCCCCAGACGCGACGAAAGCCCCGGTCCGAAAGGGCCGGGGCTTTCGTGATCGCGCGGCGGCTAAGTCTTACGCGCTAGCGCTCTCGCTGGGCTCGGGGCTGGGCTCCTCGCTCGGCTCCTCGCTGGGCTCTTCGCTGGGCGAAACGCTCGGCGACGGGCTCACCTCGGGCTCGGGCTCGTCGACGTTCGTCGGCCACTTGATGTCCTCGATCGTGAGCTCGTACTCGGCGAGGAAGGTCTCCACGTCGATCTGGAATGCCTCCGGGAGGCCGGAGTTGATGAGCGTGAGGATGCGACCGAGGGACGCGGAGTTCGGCGCTTCCGGCGTCGCATTGCCGTAGCGCTCCGCGAGCTTCGCCGCAACCCGCACGAGCGTCTCCTGGCGCTGGTACGCGCCCCAGGATCCACCGTCGGCCTTGATCTGCTCCTTGAGCTGCGCACGCGTCTCGTGCTGGTACTGGATGCAGTCCTTGCTCTGCTTCTGAGGCTTGTTCTTGTCCTTGCCGTTGTCGGACTTGTCCTTGTTCGAGTTGCCGTGCTCGTCGCCGCTCTTGCCGGGGTTGTCCGGCTTTCCGCTCACGACGTACTTGACGTTGGCGACGGGGCTGGCGGACGGTTCGGGCGCGGGCGCAACGGTCGCGCACGGATCGGAGCTCGGCGCCGGGGACGGGGCGTCGTCCGCGGCGGCCGTGGGCCCGACGAAGGCGAGGAATGCCGCGCCGACGAGGGTGCCGGCGAGGGCGGTGATGCGAGGCGTGCGGTGCATGCGTGTCTCCTTGGCTGGACTACTGCCTACGGAGGAGACATCGCGCGAGTCGGACAAAGGGTTACATCCGTGTGACATGGGTCACATCGGGCGTCGGAACGCGCGGACGGTCTAGTGCGCGTGCTGGCCGCGGGAGAACTCGAACACCCAGCCCACGAGCCCGATCACCGTGAGGATCCCCGCGGGCACCATGAGCCACCACCCGACGGCGAGCGCGGTGAAACCGAGCGCCGCGGCGCTCGCCACCACCAGCGGCCACCACGACCACGGCGCATACACGCCCTGCTCGCCGGAGAACGCGTCGATCGCCGCGTCCGCCTCGTCTTCGGGCCTCGCGCCGTGGCGACGGGCCAGTACGCGGAAATAGAAGCCGATCATCGCCGCGAGCACTCCCGTGAGCGCGATGCAGACGGTCCCGACGATCTCCCAGCCGGACAGTAATCCGTAGACGGTCGCGGCGGCGAAGAAGAAGATCGACGGGAGCCAGAAGATCCGTGCCTCGGTGTTCACGCGCGCCCCCTAGTGCTTCTGCGCCGCACGGTCGACGGCTGCGACGTCCGGGTGGTGGAGGTCGAACGCCGGCCGCTCGGAGCGGATGCGCGGGATCGACGTGAAGTTGTGACGGGGAGGGGGGCACGAGGTGGCCCACTCGAGCGAGGCGCCGTAGCCCCACGGGTCGTCCACCTCGACCTTCTTCCCCTTACGGGCGGTCGCGTACACGTTCCAGAGGAACGGCAGCGTCGACAGCGCGAGAACGAACGACGACACGGTCGACAACTGGTTCGCCCAGGTGAAGCCGTCCTCCGGCAGGTAGTCGAAGTAGCGGCGGGCCATGCCGTTCGCGCCGAGCCAGTGCTGGATAAGGAACGTGCCATGGAAGCCGAAGAACAGGAGCCAGAAGTGCAGCTTGCCGAGCCGCTCGTTGAGCATCTTCCCCGTCATCTTGGGCCACCAGAAGTAGAAGCCCGCGAACATCGCGAACACGACGGTGCCGAAGACGACGTAGTGGAAGTGCGCGACGACGAAGTACGTGTCGGACACCGGGAAATCGAGCGGCGCCGACGAGAGGATGACGCCCGTCAGCCCGCCGAACAGGAACGTGACGAGGAAGCCGACGACCCACAGCATCGGCGTGGCCATGGTGATCTTGCCGCGCCACATCGTCCCGATCCAGTTGAAGAACTTCACCCCCGTCGGGACCGCGATGAGCATGGTCATGAACGAGAAGAACGGCAGGAGCACGGCGCCGGTCACGTACATGTGGTGCGCCCACACGGTCACGGACAGCGCCGCGATGGAGACCGTCGCGAAGACCAGGCCGTGGTAGCCGAACACGGGCTTCTTCGAGAAGACCGGCAGGATCTCCGTCACGATGCCGAAGAACGGCAGCGCGATGATGTACACCTCCGGGTGGCCGAAGAACCAGAAGAGGTGCTGCCAGAGGATCGCCCCGCCGAAGTCGGGGTTGAATACCTGGCTGCCGAGGATGCGGTCCGACCCGAGCCCCATGAGGGCCGAGGCCAGCGGGGGGAACGCGATGAGGACGAGCATCGACGTCACGAGGGTGTTCCACGTGAAGATCGGCATGCGGAACATCGTCATCCCCGGCGCGCGCATCGTGACGATCGTCGTGATGAAGTTCACCGCGCCGAGGATGGTCCCAAAGCCGCCGAGCGCCAGACCGAACACCCAGAGGTTCGCCCCGACGCCGGGCGAGTAGATCGCGTTGCTCAGGGGTGCGTAGGCGAACCAGCCGAACGACGCCGCGCCCTGGGGGGTGAAGAAGCCGGCCGTGGCGATGAGCCCGCCGAACAGGTAGAACCAGTACGCGAGCATGTTGAGCCGCGGGAAGGCGACGTCGGGGGCGCCGATCTGCAGCGGCATGATGACGTTCGCGAAACCCGCGAAGAGCGGCGTCGCGAAGAGCAACAGCATGATCGTGCCGTGCATGGTGAACAACTGGTTGTACTGTTCGGCGCTCTGGACGATCTGGCGTCCCGGCTCGAACAACTCGGCGCGCATGACGAGCGCCATCAGCCCCGCGATGAGGAAGAAGAAGAACGACGTGATCAGGTACATGTACCCGATCGTCTTGTGATCCGTGGACGTCACCCACCGCACGATGGTGCTTCCGCGTCGGCCCGAACTCGCGGCCGGGCGAGTGGGGGCGGTCATCGTCGCGGTCATGAGGTCGCCTCCGAGGTGGTCGCGTCCTGCTGGCGGTTGTACTCAAGGCCGATCAGGCCGGTCTGGCCGGTGTCGCGCAGGTGCTGGATGTACGCGTCGTAGTCCTCGCGGCTCACGACGGCGACGTTGAAGAGCATCGCCGCGTGGTATTCGCCGCACAGCTCGGCGCACTTGCCGTCGTAGTGCCCGATCTTCTGCGGAATCACCTGGAACGTGTTGGTGCGCCCAGGGATCGCGTCGATCTTGTACAGGAACGCCGGGATCCAGAAGGAGTGGATCACGTCGCGGGAGTTGACCGTGAACTCGACGCGCTCGTTCACCGGCAGGTACAGCGTCGGGAGTTCGTCGCGCACGCCCTCCTCTCCCGTGAGATTCGCCTGCACCCCGGCGATGTGCACGTCCTCGTCCAGGTAGTTGAAGTCCCAGCTCCATTGCTTGCCGATCACCTGGATATGCACGTCGGCCGGCTCGCTCGTGTCGGTGATCGCGACGATGTCGCGCGCGGTGTACGAGAACAGCACGCCGATCATGATGAGCGGGACGATGGTGTACATCAGCTCGAGCGGCAGGTTCACGCGCGTCTGAACCGGAAGCTTCGTGTCGTTCTTGCGCTTGCGGTAGACGGCGACGGCCCAGAGGATCAGGCCCCAGACGATCACGCCGACGACGAGCGCGGCGATCCACGACCCGTTCCACAGGTTGATGATGCGTCCGGTCTGGTTGGTGACGTCGGGATCCGACGGCAGTAGGCCGTTCTTCACGTCCGCGCTGCACGCGGCGAGGGAAACGGCGGCTCCGATCGCTCCGACAAGGGCGAGGGCGCGGCGAGGCGTGCGAGGGTGAAGTCGGTGGGACACCCCCAGAGTGTATCGCGCACTAGGTTGTTTGGTATGGGTGACCTTACCGAGCGTCGCGTGTTCCTCGACGCGGGCGGATCGGCTCCGATGACCGTCCGGACGCGCGAGGCATTCCATGCCGCGATCGACGAGGGGTGGGCCGATCCGGACCGCCTGCACGCGGAGTCCCGGCGCGCCCACGCGCTCCTCCACGGGGCTGCGCAGGCGATCGCCGCGATTCTCGGATCGCCGGCCTCCTCGACGATCCTGGTGCCGACGTTCGGGCTGGCGTTCGACCGCGCGATCGGGGGCGTTGCGAAGGGACGCAAGGGACGCTCGCGGATCGTCGCCACGGCGGTCGAACGCAAGCCCGCGCTGCGCGTCGCCTCCCGCCACTCCGACGCGGTGGATCTCCTCGCGGTCCGCGCCGACGGGCGCGTGGATGTCTCCGAGATTCGCGCGACGCTCGGCGACGACGTCTCGCTCGCGCTCGTCCAACACGCCAACCAGGAGACGGGCGTCATCCAGGACCTCGAGGGGGTCCGCGAGGCGACGTCCGCGGCAGGCGTGCCGTTGGTCGTCGACGCGACGGCCAGCGTCGGGCACGTCGCCGCGCCCGATTCCTGGGACGTCGTGGTCGCCGACCCGGCCGACTGGGGCGCACCCCGCGGCGTCGCCGTCGTCGCGAGCCGCCCGCCGACGCGCCTCGCGCCGATCCCGCCGATGGTTGATGGCCGCGTCAACGTCGCGGCCGCGCTCGCCGCCGCCGTCGCTCTCGAGGAGCGCGAAGAGAACCGCGAGGCGACCGCGGCCCGCCTCGCGGCGCTCGCCGACCGGATTCGCGTCGCCGCAGCCGAACTACCCGACACCGTCGTCTTCACCCCCTCCGAGCCCGCGCTGCCCCACCTCGTCACCTTCGCGTGCTCGCGCGCGGACGGCGAGGCGGTCGCGGCCGAACTCGACCGCCGCGGGATCGCGGTCGGGTCGGGCTCGGCGTGCACGGTGGAACCGTCGCCGGAAAGCCACGTGTGGGCCGCGTACGGCGTGGATAGTCGGGGCGTCGTGCGCATCGGGCTGCATCCGGGCGTCTCCGACGCGGACGTCGACCGCCTCGTCGTCGCGCTAGGCGACGCGATCTCCGCGGCCTAGAGGCGTCACCGCGGGACACCGCTCATGACACAGGCGGGCGATCCCCGAAGGGAACGCCCGCCTGCGAGAGGTTTTGGGAACCTTAGTGCGTGTCTAGCTGAACGAGTCACCGCACGCGCACGTACTGGTCGCGTTCGGGTTGTCGATCGTGAATCCCTGCTTCTCGATGGTGTCGGAGAAGTCGATCGTCGCGCCGTCCAGGTACGGGACGGACATCTTGTCGACCACGACCTTCACACCACCGAAATCCCGTACCGCGTCGCCGTCGAGGGAACGCTCGTCGAAGTAGAGCTGGTAGATCAGGCCGGAGCAGCCGCCGGGCTGTACCGACAGCCGCAGGCTGAGGTCGTCACGACCCTCCTGCTGAAGCAGACTCTTGACCTTCTCCGCTGCGGCGTCGGTGATGACGACGCCGTGCGCCTGGGTCTCGGTTGCGGTGTCAGCCATGGCGCCTCCTTTCGCTGGTTCTCGTATAAGCGTACGTCGCGATCCGGGTATTCCCCGCAACCGAGGTCCTAGGGCGCGGGATCACGGCGAGCCGCATCGGTCGCAACGAACGTGTCTCGGTCCGACCGAACCGACGCCCCCGCGCTACGCCGATTCGTCGTCAGGCCAGGAGAACAGTTCGTCGGCGAGGCTCGGGTCGGACGCGACGAGCGTGCCCGCTTGGGAGACGACGGCATCGCGGAGCGGAGCGAACGAGACGTACCGGAACAGCCCCTCGCCCATATGACGCGAGACGGAGAATCGAAAAAGCGTCGTTCCGTCGTGTTCGAGGTTCACCACTCGCGACCGCGCAAGGCCGTTGTCATACGCGAAGCCCAGGCGGACCGACAGTTCAAGGTGCGCGCCACGCGGTATTGAGCACGCCGTTCGGGAACCCCAGAACATTCCCGGTTTCACGAGATCGAGCCCCTCGGGCGTCTCAACGAACTCGAGTACGGGACGTCGCCCGAGTTTGTACGGGATCGCGCGCACGCCGGCCGCCAGGAACAGAATTCCTATTCCGATCACGACGAGGCCGACGACGGAATCGGGCGCGCGATCGAGGAGTCGCGCGACCCCGCTCCGTCCGATGTCGGCCGTCGGGTCGCCGATCGTGGAGCCATCTGAGGAGACGACGAATACCACGCCGATGACGCCGACGAACACGCCCACGAGGGCGAGGAAGAAGACGTTGAATATCTCCCCGGGAGGCGAGGCGTACCTGATCGCTGGGTGACGCTCGTTCACGGATCGAACGTAGCAGCGTCGTGAAACAATGGACGGATGAGCGAGACCTTCGTGGAACCGCAACCGTCGGCCCTCATGCTCCTCGGCCGGGCCACCGATCCCGAGTCCGAGCGGGGTGTCGACTGTCCCGGCGGGCTCCCGGCGCCGTCGGACCCCGGCCTGGTGGAGCGCGCCCGCGCGGCGAAGGCGGCGCTGGGTGATCGCGTCTTCGTCCTCGGCCACCACTACCAGCGCGACGAGGTCATCCAGTTCGCCGACACGACCGGGGACTCGTTCAAGCTCGCCCGCGAGGCGGCGGCGCGGCCCGAGGCGGAGTTCATCGTCTTCTGCGGCGTGCACTTCATGGCGGAGAGCGCGGACATCCTCACGTCGGACGAGCAGCAGGTGATCCTGCCGGACATGGCCGCGGGATGCTCGATGGCGGACATGGCGGACATCGCCCAGGTGGAGCGCGCGTGGGAGGAGCTCGCCGAGGCGGGCGTTGCGCAGAAGACCATCCCCGTCACGTACATGAATTCGACCGCCGCGATCAAGGCGTTCTGCGGCCAGCGCGAGGGCGCCGTGTGCACGTCCTCGAACGCGGAGACGGCGCTCCGGTGGGCCTTCGACCAGGTCGGGGGTCTCGACGGCGACGGCAAGGTGCTGTTCCTTCCCGACCAGCACCTCGGCCGCAACACCGCCGTGCTCGAGCTCGGGCTCGGCCTCGATGACTGCGTCGTCTACGACCCACGCAAGCCGCTCGGCGGCAACACGGCGGAGGAACTCGCCGCGGCCCGCATGATCCTCTGGAAGGGCCACTGCAGCGTCCACGGGCGCTTCCGCAAGGAGAACGTCGACCGCGTGCGCGCCGAAGTCCCGGGCATCAACGTGATCGTCCACCCGGAGTGTGCGCACGACGTCGTCGTCGCGGCGGACTACGTCGGCTCGACGGAGAAGATCATCGCGACGATCGAAGCGGCGGAGCCGGGAACGGCGTGGGCCGTCGGCACGGAGCTCAACCTCGTGCGCCGCCTCGCCACCGAGCACCCCGACAAGCAGATCGTGTTCCTCGAGGACACCGTGTGCTTCTGCTCGACGATGAACCGGATCGACCTGCCCCACCTGGCGTGGGCGCTCGAGTCGCTCGTCGACGGAGAGATCGTCAACCGCATCGTCGTGGACGAGGAGACGACGCGCTGGGCCAAGGTCGCGCTCGACCGCATGCTCGCGCTCCCGGCGACGACCGCGGCGACCGACTAGGCCCGTCGCCCCCGAATCGCGCCGACGCCCACCGCGCGGACTTCGGAGAAGAGCGCGAACGCGCTGGAACTGTCGGGGACGACGATCTCGTTCCGCGCGGCGCCCGCAACGAACCGGACGACGCTCGCGCCGACGTAGCGGTCGTGCGCGGCGATCTCGATCCCCTCGAGAGCCCCGAACGGAATCGTGAGTCGGGACCGGGAGTACACCGCGTTGCGGCTGCGGATCAGCCATTCGCGCCGGCCGACCACCTCGACGGCGACGCCGTCCCCCGCGACGATCCCGCCGTGGAGCGTCACCGGGGCGATCGCGTGGGTCAGTTTGTGGAACGCGCCGACAAGTCCGTCGTCGCGGGGAACGGCGGGGGTGCGAGCGTGACAGGTCCACGGCACCACCCCGTCATGCTCGCGGGCGATCTCCTCGATGCCGTAGACGAAGACCGGATCGGTCTCCTCGAGATCGGTCTCGGTGGGACGCGGAAGGCGCGCGGCCGTCTCGGACAGTCGCGCCCCGATGGCGGTCGGCGTGAGGGCGGCAAACTCCGCCCGCAACGTCGCGATCAGCCGGCCGACGCTATCCCGGCCCGAGGCGTTGTACCGGAACGACAACGACATCCCGTCGCGGGTGAAGACCGTCAGCCGGTTGTCGAGGAGGTTCTCCGTGTGGAGCACGGCGGCGACGTCGGGGTAGGGCATCGACGTCACGTCGTAGCCTCGGACGACTGTCACCTTTCGAGACGACGATTCGATGCGGCGGCTCAGGACGGTTAATCCCTCCTCGTCGAGGTAGGCGAGGTGGTCGTAGAGGTCCATGCCCGGTGTCGCGTCCCGGCGATCGATGTTGCGCGGCACCTTGAGCACGAGGCGGGTCGCGTCGAGGTCGAGCGGGTGGTCGCGATACAGCGGCGGAATCTCCTCCCGCGCCTTCACCTGGTCGATCCACGGCCCGAATCGGTCGTATTCGCTCCAGCCGGCTCGCGTGTCGTTCATCGCGTCCTCTTCCGTTCGTCGGTCAATCGCCGTCGGTGATCCGGTTCATCGCGTCGGTGAAGGCGGCCAGGTCGGCGCCATCGAGCTTGTCGAAGACCCGCCGCCGGACGCTAGCCTCGAGCGCCGGGCGGACGCTCTCGAGGCGGCGTCTCCCCCGCTCGGTGAGCACCGCGTCGTGGGAGCGTCCGTCGACCGAGTTCGGCCGTCGCTCCGCGAGGCCCTTGCCCTCGAGGATCTTCACGACCCGCGTGACGGCGCCCGGGCTTAGCGAGGTCTCCGCCGCGAGGTCCCCCATCCGGAGGCGGTGGCCCGGGGCCTCCTCGAGGTGTCGGAGTACGAAGTACTCGCTCGTGAGGAAACCCTCCGCCCGCCCGAGGTCGGCCTGGAACGTGCGCGGCACATAGAGAACGACGCGCGACAACGCGCGAAGGAACGCCTCGTGCTCCTCGGTGAGGGGGTACCCCGTCATGCATTTACTTCACTACTAAAGCATTCGCTGTGCTCGGGACGTAGGTCCCGGGCGACGGGGACGTCCGCACCCCGTCGTCGCGAGGCGCACTAAGGTTGGGGCATGGCCAAGGACACGAACACGCCCCCGGACGCGGCGCCGACCGGTAAGGGTCGTCCCACCCCCAAGCGCAAGGACCGCGAGGCCGCGCAGCGTCGACCCTTGGTCGCCACGGGCAAGGACGCCGCGCAGCGTCGGCGCGAGGAGCGCCGCGCGCAGCTCGCGAAGGAGCAGCAGGCGCTCCAGACCGGCGACGAGCGCCACATGCCGCGTCAGCACGCCGGCGCCCCGCGCCGCTTCGCGCGGGACTTCGTCGACTCGCGGACGACCTTCAGCGAATTCCTCCTCCCGGCCGCCGTGATCTCGATGATCGCGCTCGTCTTCCTCGACCGCTACCCCGAGATCGTCACGGCCGTCGGCACCGCGCTCCTTCTCCTGATGGCCGCCTGGGTGATCGAGTCGTTCTTCCTCCTGCGCAAGATGCGCAAGCAGGCGGAGGCGAAATTCGGGCTCTCCGAGATCCCGCGCATGTACGCGATCTACGGCGTCACCCGGATGATGCAGATGCGACGCCTGCGCCTTCCGAAACCGCAGGTCAAGCGCGGCGAGTACCCCGCCTAGTCCCCGACGCGATCGCGTCCCGCCCAGGCCGCTCGCGAGTCGAAACGATTCGACTAAACTGGTCTCATGATCAACTACCGACACCTGGGAGGCTCGGGCCTCCGCATCACCGAGATCGTCTACGGAAACTGGATCACCCACGGCTCGCAGATCGAGAACGACCAGGCCACATCGTGCGTGAAGGCCGCGCTCGATGTCGGCATCACCTCCTTCGACACGGCCGACGTCTACGCCAACACCGCGGCCGAAACCGTCCTGGGCGAGGCGCTCAAGGGCCAGCGGCGCGACAGCCTCGAGATCTTCACCAAGGTGTTCTGGCCCGTCGGCCCCCGCGGCGCGAACGACAAGGGGCTATCGCGCAAGCACATCCTCCGGGGGATCGAAGGCTCCCTCGAGCGGCTCCAGACCGACTACGTGGATCTCTACCAGGCGCACCGCTACGACCACTCGACCCCGCTCGAGGAGACGATGCTCGCGTTCGCGGACGTCGTCCGCCAGGGAAAGGCCCTGTACATCGGCGTGAGCGAGTGGACGGCAGATCAGATTCGCCGCGGCGCCGCCCTCGCGAAGGAGATGGGCGTGCCGCTCGTATCCAACCAGCCGCAGTATTCCGCGCTGTACCGCGTCATCGAGGAGGAGGTCGTCCCCGCGTCGCGAGAGCTCGGCATCGGCCAGATCGTCTGGTCGCCCGTCGCGCAGGGGGTGCTCACGGGCAAGTACCTTCCCGGGAAGCCCGCGCCGAAGGACTCCCGCGCGCGCGACGACAAGGGCGGCGCGACATTCATCGACCGATTCCTCCGGGACGAGGCCGTGCTGACGCGCGTCCAGAAGCTCGCCCCCATCGCGGAGAAGGCGGGGCTGACGATGGCCCAGCTCGCGATCGCGTGGGTGCTCCAGAACGACAACGTCTCCGCGGCCATCATCGGGGCGTCGCGCCCCGAGCAGGTCGTGGACAACGCCAAAGCGTCCGGGGTCGTCCTACCCGCCGAGATCATGACGGAGATTGACGAGGCGCTCGGGGACATCGTCGAGCGAAATCCCGCCCTCACCGAGGAGAGCAGCCCCCGCTGGGACGACTGACTCTCCCGAACGTGCGAAAGGGCCCCGGCGCTGCGGCGCCGGGGCCCCTCCACATCAAAGGAGAAAACAATGTCACGTACGTCTGGCAGGAGCGTACGAGGAAAGAACGCGCGAACCTCGTCCCGCGTTCCCGCCATTTCGCGGGGCGAAGCGCAGGCTTAGCATGGAAACGAGGTGATGCGCGATGGGTTCCCTCGCCGTCCGCGACGCCGCCGTCGCCGGATCGTTCTATCCCGACGATCCCGAGGCACTCCTCGACGCCCTGGACCGACTCCTAGCCGAGGCGACGCCTCCCCCGCCGTCGGCCCCTGTTCCCCGGGCCGTCATCGTCCCGCACGCGGGGTACCCGTACTCGGGCCCCGTCGCCGCCACCGCCTACGCCCGGGTCGCGATCGGGCGCGGCGCCGTCGAGCGCGTCGTCCTCGTCGGGCCGACCCACCGCGTCCCCGTTCGGGGCGTCGCGCTGTCGGGGTCGGACGAGTTCGCGACGCCCCTCGGGGCGATGCCCGTCGCCGAGGAGTGGGCGGCGGCGCGCCTCGCGGACGTCCCCGCGGTGTGCGTCGACGCCGCGACCCACCGCTGGGAGCACTCTCTCGAAGTCCAACTGCCGTTCCTCCAGCGGGTCCTCGGCGCCGTCGACATCGTTCCCCTGCTGGCGGGCGACGCGACTCCTGACGAGGTCGCCGGCGTCCTCGACGCCCTCTGGGGCGGGCCCGAGACCCTCGTCGTCATCAGTTCCGACCTGTCGCACTACCTGCCGTACGACGCCGCGAAGGTAGCCGACGCCGCGACGATCGCCCGCATCGAGGACCTCGACGGCCCGCTGGGGCCCGCGGAGGCGTGCGGAGCGACCCCGGTCAACGGGATGCTCGTGTTCGCGCGCCGACGCGGACTCGTGCCGACGCTGCTCGACGCCCGCAATTCCGGCGACACGGCCGGTGATCGCTCCCGGGTCGTCGGGTACTGCTCCTTCGCATTCGACGAGGCGCGCGATGCGTGACGCGGTTCCCGACTCGGCGGGAGCCGTGCTCCTGACGATCGCCCGCGCGTCTATCGCCCGCGCGCTCGGCCGCGACGTCGACCCACCCTCGTCCGACGCCCCCTGGGCGCTCGATCCCGGCGCGAGTTTCGTCACCCTGACGGCCGCTGGCCTCCTCCGCGGATGCATCGGCTCGCTCGAGGCGAGACGCCCGCTTCTCGACGACGTCCGCGTCAACGCCGTCGCGGCCGCGACGCGGGACCCTCGCTTCCCGCCCGTGAGCTCATCGGAGCTCGACGGCCTCGCGATCGAGGTCTCCGTCCTCTCGGATCCGGAGCCGGTCCCGGCGTCCAGCCTTTCGGAGGCGTACACCGCGCTTCGGCCCGGGGTGGACGGCGTGATCGTCGAGAGCGGACCCTGGCACCGCGCGACGTTCCTTCCCCAAGTCTGGGACGACCTGCGCGATCCCGCGACCTTCCTCCGTCACCTCTGGCTGAAGGCCGGGCTCACTCCCAGCAAGTGGAGCGGGGACACCGCGCTTCAGCGGTACACCGTGCGTGCGTGGAGCGAGGACAGATGACGACCGACCGCGGCGCGACGGACGTCGACGATCCCGCCCGATTCGCGGAGGCGCCGACGGCGCGGTGGTGGCACGGGACGGACGACGGACGCATCGAGTGCGACCTGTGCCCGCGGCGGTGCCGGCTTCGCCCGGGCCAGCGAGGGTTCTGCTTCGTGCGCGCCCGGGACGACGACCGCATGGTGCTCACGACCTACGGGAGGAGCTCCGGATTCGCGGTCGACCCGATCGAGAAGAAGCCGCTCGCCCACTTCCTCCCGGGAACGTCCGTGCTCTCGTTCGGGACCGCAGGGTGCAATCTCAACTGCCGGTTCTGCCAGAACTGGGACATCTCGAAGTCGCGCGAGTGGGACCGCCTCGCCTCGGTCGCCACCCCCTATGCCATCGCGGACGCCGCCGCCGCGGCCGGCTGCGATTCCGTCGCGTTCACGTACAACGACCCGGTCATCTTCGCCGAGTACGCGATCGACACCGCGCTCGCGTGCCACGATCGCGGACTCCGGGCGGTCGCCGTCACGGCCGGGTACATATCGCCGGAGGCGCGCGCGGATTTCTTCGCGCCGATGGACGCGGCCAACATCGACCTCAAGGGGTTCACCGAGGACTTCTACTGGAAGATCACCGGCGCGCACCTCAACGACGTACTCGACACCATCGCGTGGGCGCGCGCGAACACCGGCACGTGGATCGAATTGACGACGCTCCTCATCCCCGGCCACAACGACGCCCCCGACGACATCGATCGCATGTGCCGGTGGATCCTCAGCGAACTCGGCCCCGAGGTGCCCTTGCACTTCTCCGCTTTTCACCCGGACTTCCGGATGCTCGACATCCCCCCGACCCCCGTCGCCACGCTCCGGGACGCGCGGCGCGCGGCGCTGGACGTCGGGCTGCGGTACGTCTACACCGGCAACGCGCGGGACCCGGACGGCGAGATCACATCCTGCGCCCGATGCGGGCACGCCCTCATCGAGCGTGACTGGTACGCGATCCTCGCGTACCGCCTCACCGCGGACGGGCGCTGTCCGGAATGCGGGGAGGCGCTTCCCGGTCGATTCGGGTCGCACGCGGGTGGTTGGGGACGGCGGAGCCTTCCCGTCACGATCGCCTGAGCCGGCTAGCCCAGCGCGCGGTTCACGCGCGCGGGCCACGCGGGGCCGCCGTAAACGAAGCCCGTGTACGCCTGGAGCAGGTTGGCGCCCGCGTCGAGCATGGCGCGGGCGTCGTCCACCGTCGAGATCCCGCCAACGCCCATGAGGCACATCTCCGGCCCGACTCGCGCGCGCAGCCGCGCGACCACCTCCAGGGCGCGCGGCAGGAGCGGCGGCCCGGACAGGCCCCCGGGACCGCGATCGTGCTGGATGGTCGTGTTGACGGCGACGATGCCGTCGAGACCCAGGCTGACCGCGAGGTCCGCGACCGCATCGACGTCCTCGTCCGCCAGGTCCGGGGCGATCTTCACGAGGAGCGGAACGCGGCGCCCGTCGCGCGCCGTCGCCTCGTCCGCCGCCGAACGCACGCGTTCGAGGATCGGACGCAGCGCGTCCGTCGATTGCAGGTCGCGCAGCCCGGGCGTGTTCGGCGAGCTGACGTTGACGACGAGAAAGTCCGCGTACGGGGCGAGCGCGAGAGCGGAGTAGCCGTAGTCGTCCGCCGCGTCCCCCGGCGCCGTGACCTTGTTCTTGCCGATGTTGACGCCGATCACCGCCGCGCGACCGAGGCGCGTCCGGCGGAGTGTGCGCAGGCGTCGCGCGATCGCGTCGGCTCCCTCGTTGTTGAAGCCCATCTGATTGCGCAGCCCGCGAATATCGAGTTCGCGCCACGATCTGGGGCTCGGATTGCCCGGCTGCGCCTTTGCCGTGACCGTCCCGACCTCCAGGAAGCCGAAACCCGTCGCGATCAGCCCGCGTACCGCCACGGCGTTCTTGTCCATGCCCGCGGCGAGGCCGAGCGGGGCGGGGAACCGAATACCCATCGCGGTGACGGCCGCGCTCGCACGCGGCGGGGGGAAGACGCGCAGCCATCGGGCGAGACGGACGACGGGCCACGCGACGCGGTAGGCGCCGACGGACAGGTGGTGGGCGCGCTCGGGATCGATGCGCGTGATCACGCGCCGGAAGAGAAGGCCGTACACGGTCCCAAACTAGCGCCGGATACGATGCGACCATGACCGCTCTCTCCCCGACCCTCGACGATGTCACGACGATCGACGCCGACGCCCTTGTCCTCGGAGTGTTCGACGGAGGGGAGGTGACGGCGCACGCCCAGCTCCCCGAGGAGGTACGCGCAGCGATCACGTCGACCGCGGCGCCCCTCGAGCCGAGCGCCAAGGTCGGCGCCACGACCGTCCTTGTCCACCCCGCCGTCACGGCGCGCCGCGTCGTCCTCGTCGGCGTCGGCGAGGGAAGCGACGGCGAGCTCCGCGAGGCCGCGGGGGCGGCGTCGCGCGAGTGCGGCAAGACCCCGGCCCGCGTCGTCCTCGCCCTTCCCGCGCTCACGCCGTCCGCCGAAGGCGCCGTCGCCGAGGGCGCGATCCTCGGCGCGTACCGCTTCACCAGTTACTTGTCGAGCGAAGACCGCGACGACGCGTACGACGGCGCGGAATGGCTCGTCGCCGGGGCGGACGACGCGACCATATCGCGCGCAAAGGTCGTCGCGGGGGCGGTGGCGGGCGTGCGCGACCTGGTCAACACCGCGCCGCTCGACCTCTACCCCGCCTCGTTCGCCGAGGCCGCGGAGGATCTGGGGTCCCGCGTGGGCGTCGAGGTCGCGGTGTGGGAGCCGCAGCGCCTGTCCGACGAGGGTTTCGGCGGCATCCTCGCGGTCGGCATGGGCTCCTCGCGGCTCCCGCGGCTCGTGCGCGTCGCGTACGCGCCGAAGGGCGCGAAGCAGAAGGTCGCGCTCGTCGGCAAGGGCATCACGTTCGACTCCGGCGGCCTGTCGCTCAAGCCCAACGACGGCATGCAGACCATGAAGTCGGACATGGCCGGTGCGGCGACCGTGCTGCACGCCGTCATCGCGGCCGCGCGCCTCGAACTCGACATCGCCGTGACCGGCTGGCTGTGCCTCGCGGAGAACATGCCGTCCGCGACCGCTCAGCGCGTGTCCGACGTCATCCGCATCTACGGCGGCACCTCGGTCGAGGTGCTCAACACCGACGCGGAGGGTCGCCTCGTACTCGCCGACGGCCTGGTCCGGGCGCGCGAGGATGAGCCGGACGTACTTCTCGACGTGGCGACGCTCACCGGGGCGCAGGGTCTCGCGCTCGGCGTGCGCACGTCGGGCGTCATGGGCACGGCGGACGTGCGCGACGCCGTCGTCGCCGCCGCGAACGCGGTGGACGAGGCGATGTGGCCCATGCCCCTGCCCGAGCACCTACGCGAGTCGATCGAATCGAAGATCGCGGATCTCAAGAACGTCGGAGACCGCCAGGGAGGCATGCTGAGCGCCGGAATCTTCCTCCGCGAGTTCGTGGGCTCTACGCCGTGGGCGCACCTCGACATTGCGCGACCCGCGTTCAACGAGGGGTCCGCGTACGGCTACGTCACGCCCGGCGGCACCGGCGTCGCGGTCCGCACCCTCGTACGATTCCTCGAGGACCGGGCGACGGCGTAGCCATGGCCAACCGAATGACGCTCGACATCCGCCTCGCTAGCGATCCCTGGCCCCTCATCGACGCCTGGGCGGCGCGGACGCGTCACTCGATCGCGAGCCACGGCGACTGGGGCCGCGTCTACCAGCGGGGCGACGGGTTCTTCCAGGCGAGGTCGTACGTCCAGATCACCGTCTCGGGCGACCTGTTGCATCTCGAGAGCTGGATCATCGTGTGGTTCACAGGAGGAGAGCTGGACGTCTCGTCCCGGAGCCTCGTCCAGTTCTTCCCCCGACGCCGCGCGCGCCGCCTCCTCAACGACCTATTGGCGAGCCTCGGTCAACCTTCCGTATAGGCGCGCGCTACCCGCGCTCCTTGCGCTGCTTCTCGATCCACGCGCGCATCCGCGACGGGTAGCCGCTCAGATTCACGTCGAACGCCACGATGCCGAGATCCTTGGCGAGCTTGCGAGCCGTCGCTTCGTCCGGCACCCGGCGCCGCGTGAACTCGCCCGTCCCCGCGACGACGATCATCGTCGTCTGCGTCACCGGCGTCGGCGGCTCGATGTACGCCTCGCACCCCTCGTGCGCAGAGACGAAGGAGCGAAGGTGCTCGATCGTCTCCTTCTTGGCTTCCCTCCCGCCGCGGGGGGCGCCCACGTCGGGGCGCGGCTTCCGAGAGAACAGGCCCATGGGGCCAGGGTACGGGGCGACGCGGTTGTGTGTCTCACGGCGCGAGGTGACAAGATGGGTGAACACACGTCCTCGCAAGGAGAAATTGTGTCCGAAGCACCCTCGACAGCCTTCGACATCCTCGTCCTCGGCGGCGGCAGTGGCGGGTACGCCACCGCTCTTCGCGCCTCGCAGCTCGGCATGAACGTCGCCGTGGTGGAGGAGGACAAGTTCGGAGGAACCTGCCTCCACAACGGCTGCATTCCCACCAAGGCCCTCCTGCACGCCGCCGAGGTCGCCGACACGGCGCGCGAAGGCTCCGCGATTGGGGTTCAGACGTCGCTCGCCGGCATCGACATGGCCGCGGTCAACGCGTACAAGCAGGGCGTGGTCGACCGCCTCTACAAGGGGCTCCAGGGCCTCGCGAAGTCGCGCGGCGTCACGACGATCCCCGGCCACGGCGTGCTGAGCGGCCCCGACTCGATCGACGTGGACGGCACGCGCTACACCGGCAAGAACATCGTCCTCGCGTCCGGCTCCTACGCGCGATCCCTCCCCGGTCTCGCGATCGAGGGTCGCGTCATGACCTCGGATCAGGCCCTCAACCTCGACCACGTGCCGTCGTCCGTCGTCGTCCTTGGCGGTGGGGTCATCGGCGTCGAGTTCGCATCCGTGTGGACGTCGTTCGGCTCGAAGGTGACGGTCGTCGAGGCGCTGCCGCACCTCGTTCCAAACGAGGACGAAGCGCTCTCCAAGGGCCTCGAACGCGCGTTCCGCAAGCGCGGCATCGACTTCAAGGTGGGCGTGCGGTTCCAGGGCGTGACGCAGGACGAGAGCGGTGTCAAGGTCTCGCTGGAGGACGGCACGGTCATCGAGGCGGAGATGATGCTTGTGGCCGTGGGACGCGGCCCGCGCACCGCCGATCTGGGCTACGAGGCCCAGGGCGTCACGATGGATCGCGGATTCGTCCTCACCGACCCGCACCTGCACACGGGCGTCGCGAACATCTTCGCCGTCGGCGACATCGTCCCCGGCCTCCAACTCGCGCATCGCGGTTTCGCGCAGGGGGTGTTCCTCGCGGAGCACATTGCCGGCCTGAACCCCGCACCGATCGTCGAGGCCAACATCCCCCGCGTCACCTACTGCGAGCCCGAGGTCGCCTCTGTGGGTCTGACCGAGGCACAGGCGAGAGAGAAGCACGGCGCCGACGCCGTGGAGACGACGGAGTACAACCTCGGCGGCAACGGCAAGAGCCAGATCCTGCAGACGGCGGGCTTCATCAAGCTCGTGCGCGTCAAGGACGGGCCCGTGGTCGGCGTACACATGCTCGGCGCCCGCATGGGCGAGCAGATTGGCGAGGCGCAGCTGATCGTCAGCTGGGACGCCTACCCGGAGGACGTCGCCTCCCTCATCCACGCCCACCCGACGCAGAACGAGGCCCTGGGCGAGGCTCATCTGGCGCTTGCCGGTAAGCCGCTCCACGCGCACGACTGATTCTCAAGGGAGAATGCTAGACATGGCACACGACGTCACTCTTCCGGCCCTCGGGGAATCCGTCACCGAGGGGACGGTCACCCGCTGGCTCAAGGCCGTCGGCGACAGCGTCGCCGTCGACGAGCCGCTGCTGGAGATCTCCACCGACAAGGTCGACACGGAGATCCCCTCCCCCGTCGCCGGCACGCTCACCGAGATCCTCGTACCCGAGGACGAGACGGTCGCCGTGGGCGCCGTCCTCGCGCGGATCGGCGAGGCGGGCGAGACCGCGACACCCGCCGCTCCAGCCGCGTCCGAGCCGGCGCCTGCACCGGAACCTGCCCCGGAACCTGCACCTGCGCCCGAGCCCGCTGCCCAGTCGGCACCGGCGGCAGCCCCGGCCCCCGCACCCGCCGCCGAGCCGGCACCGACCGCCGCCCCCGCCTCGTCGGCGTCGGGCGCCACCCAAGACGTCACGCTCCCCGCGCTGGGCGAAAGCGTCACCGAGGGGACGGTCACCCGCTGGCTCAAGGCCGTCGGCGACAGCGTCGCCGTCGACGAGCCGCTGCTGGAGATCTCCACCGACAAGGTCGACACGGAGATCCCCTCCCCCGTCGCCGGTACGCTTTCCGAGATCGTCGTCGGCGAGGACCAGACGGCCGCCGTAGGCGCCGTCCTCGCGCGCATCGCGTCGTCGGCCGGCGCCGCGTCGCCCGCGCCCGCGGCAACGCCGGCCCCCGCCGCGGACAAGCCCGCGGATCCGGAGCCCACACCCCCGCCGTCCGCGAACGCCAGCGTCGCCCCTCCGCTCGCCGAAGTGTCGGCCGTCCCCCCGATCGTCCCGGCCACGCCGTCGGCCCCGAAGGACGCCGCCCCGGCGCCCGCCGCCGCGCCGGCGTCCGCGCCGGAGCCGACCGCGTCCGACTCATCCGGCGGAGGCTACGTCACGCCGTTGGTGCGCAAGCTCGCCGCCGAACGCGGCGTCGACCTCGCTTCGGTCACCGGCACCGGCGTGGGAGGGCGCATCCGCAAGGAGGATGTCCTCGCCGCCACACCCGCGGCGAAGGCCCCGAGCGCGGGAGCGTCTGCGGCCGCCCCGGCCCCTTCCGCGGAGCCGTCGCCGCTCCGCGGGACGACGGTCAAGATGACGCGACTGCGCTCGATCATCGCCGAGCGCATGATGGAGTCCCTGCACGGGATGGCCCAACTCACCACGGTGGTCGAGGTGGACGTCTCGCGGGTCTGGGCGCTCCGCGCGCGCGCCAAGGACGCCTTCCAGCAGCGGGAGGGCGCGAAGCTCACCTTCCTGCCGTTCTTCACCTACGCCGCGGCGGAGGCGCTCCGGGCCCACGCGGGGCTCAACGCCTCGGTCGACGGCGAGAACATCGTCTACCACGGCACGGTCAACCTCGGCATCGCCGTCGACACGGAGAAGGGGCTCATCGTCCCCGCGCTCAAGGACGCCGACTCGAAGACCCTCGCGGACCATGCCCGCGAGATCGCGGACCTGGGCGAGCGCGGCCGCAACAACGGGTTGACGCCCGACGACCTCTCCGGCGCGACGTTTACGGTGACGAATACGGGATCGATCGGCGCGGTGTTCGACACGCCGATCGTCCCGGCGCCGCAGGTCGCGATCCTCGGCACCGGCGTCATCACTAAGCGTCCCGTGGTCGTCACCGGGCCGGATGGCGGCGAGATGATTGCTATACGCCCGATGTGCTACCTGGCCCTCTCGTACGACCACCGGATCGTCGACGGGGCCGACGCCTCGCGCTTCCTCCAGGCCGTCAAGGCCCGCATTGAGGCCGGCGCGTTCGAGGCGGAGGTCGGCGTCTAGGCATGCGCGCCGTCGTCGCCGGGGCGAGCGGACTCATCGGGACCGCCCTCGTTCCCGCGCTCGAGATCGACGGGTACGACGTCGTACGCCTGGTGCGTCGAGAGGCGCGTGGCGAGGACGAGTCGCGGTGGGATCCCGCGGCCGGCGTGATCGATCGCGACCTGATCGCCGGCGCAGACGTCGTGGTCAACCTCGCCGGTGCGTCGATCGGCGCCAAGCGCCTCACGAAGTCGTACGCGAAGACGGTCCTTCAGTCGCGCCTCGACACGACGGACCTGGTCGCCCGGACCATGGCCGAGTCGGGTGCCGGGCGGCTCATCCAAGCCTCGGCCATGGGCTATTTCGGCGCCCGGGGGGACGCGGAGCTGCACGAGCGGACCCACCCGGGTTCGGGGATCCTCGCCGACATCACGGTCGCGTGGGAGAAAGCCGCGAACCCCGCCGTGCTCGCGGGCGTTCAGGTCCAGTGGCTGCGGACGGGCTTGGTCGTCGCGCCGACCGGAGGCCTCGCGAAACGGCTCCTGCCGCTCATCCGGCTCGGCCTGCTGCGATCGCTCGGTAACGGCAAGCAGTGGATGTCGTGGATCAGCCTCCTCGACGTCGTCCGCGCCGTCACCTTCCTCGCGCACAGCGACCACGAGGGGCCCGTGAACCTCGTCTCTCCCCAGCCGGCGCGCAACGGGGAGTTCGTCGCGGCCCTCGCGCACGCCGCGCATCGTCCCCGCCTGTTCCCGGTGCCGGGTGAGATTCTCCGCCTCGTCGTCGGCCCCGCCGCCGTCGACCTCCTGGGATCGCAGAAGGCCTCACCCGACGTGCTTCGGCGCCTTGGCTTCTCGTGGAACCACCCCGACATCGACAGCGCGGCGCTCTGGGTCATGTCGCCTCGCGAATCTCGCTGATCGCCCATCCGTCGTCGCCCCACGCGACATCCACGACGACCGTCGCCACCCTCGCCGGAACCTCGACCCGTTCCTCGGTCGTCTCGACCGCGTGCGCCGACACGGCGTAGGTCACCCGGACGCTTGCTGAGGCTCCATCGTCGGCGATGAGGTCGACGCCGCCGATGGTCGCGGCGAGACCCTCGTAGCGGGTCGTGCCGTCCTCGAGAGCGGCCGCCGGCGCGAGGTCGGCGTCCCGCGCGGCCGAGTACGGCGCCGTCGTGGCGAGCAGCGCGGCCCCGTCCCCGCGCGCAATCGCCTCGAACCGGCGCTCGACGAGGGAGACGGCGGCGTCCGACGCCGGCTCGTAGGCGACGACCGGCGCGGGAGTCGCGGCCTCGCTCGCCGCGCGCGGGGACGCGATCCACGCGGCGCACGCGAGCAGGACGATCCCGGCGCCGGCGGCGAACCCGACGCGACGCACCCATGTCGCCGCTCGCCTCCGAACCCTCCACGCACGCCCCGCGGGATCCTTGAGCGTCGGCGGAAGGTCGGTGCGCGCGGCGGCGCGGACCGAGGAGGCGATTCCAAGCTCCGGGACGCGCACGGATCGGGCTGGCGCGCACTGGAGGAGCGCCTCGGCGCACGCGGCGGCCGACGGGCGTTCGTCGGGCGAGGCCGCGGTCATGGGCGCGGTCCACGCGCCGACGCGCTCGCGCGCCTCCGAAGACGCGACGTGCTCGAGCACGCGACCGAGCGCGTACACGTCGCCGGCGGGGGTCGCCGCGACGGCGCGTTCGGGGGCGGCGAAGCCCGGCGTGCCCCGCACCCCAGCGTCGGCGCCCTCGAGCGCGTCCACCAGGACGGCGCGTCTGCCCGACGCCACGACGTTGGACGGCGAGACATCACCGTGTGCGAGGCCCGCAGCGTGCAGCGCGGCCAGTCCCTTGGCGACGGCGACACCTACCGTGACGCACTCCCCGGCGGTGAGTCCGTCGCGCATCCGGAGAAGGGTCGCCAGGTCGACCCCCGCGACCCGCGGCGTGTGCGCGACGACGTCGCCCTGCGCGGTCAGTTCCAGCGCCGAGGGGATCGCGATCGCGGCGTGCGAAGCCGAGCGGAGCGCCTCGAGCCTATGCCGCGCCGCGGCGAGTCCGACGGCGCCCCGCGCCACGACGCGCACAACCGTGTCGCGGGCGCGGGTGTCGTGCATGCGCCCAGGTAACCAGCCGCGGCGGGCCTCCGCCCGCTATCCACAGGCCCTACGAGCGGATCGTGCGGTGCCAGGGCCACCAGGCGCGGTTGCCGAGGTCGTGGATGACACCCGGGATGAGCAGCGTCCGGACGACGAGCGTGTCCACCAGGACGCCGAAGGCGACGATAAACGCGATCTGGACGAGGAAGAGGATGGGGAGCACCGCGAGCGATCCGAACGTCGCCGCGAGAACGATCCCGGCCGACGTGATCACACCGCCGGTGACGGCGAGCGCGCGCCGGATACCCTCGCGCGTGCCACGCGACAGCGCCTCTTCCCGCCCTCGGGACATCAGGAAGATCGAGTAGTCCACGCCGAGCGCCACGAGGAACACGAAACCGAAGAGCGGCACCGACGTGCTCGACCCCGGGTGATGCAAGACGTGGTTGAACACGAGCGCGCTGATTCCGATGGTCGCCGCGAAGGAGAGCACGTTCGCGGCGACGATGACGAGCGGCGCCACGACCGCCCGGAGCAGGACCATCAGGACGATCAGGATGACGAGCAGCACGAGCGGGACGATCACCGTCAGGTCGCGGTCGGTCGTCTTGTTGATGTCGAGGTTGACCGCGGCGGATCCGCCCACGAGCGCCGTCGGGTCCGCCTCGTGCACGGCGTCGCGGACGACGGTGACGAGCGCGGTGGCCTCCTGGCTGCTCGAGTTGACCTGGCTCACCGCGTTGATCGCCACGCGGCCGTCGACGACGGCCGGATCCTCGGGCCCACTCGGCGGCATGCCGGCGAGCATCGAGGGCGTGAGCGGCGTGACCGATGCGATGCCGTCGATGCCCGACACCGCGGCAACCACCGCGTCGACCGCGCCGGCGTCCGCCGTGATCTCGATCGGGCTCGTCTGGCCGGCAGGGAAGTGTTCGGTGTAGATCGCGAGTCCCGTGAGCGACTCCGTCTCGTTGAGGAACTGCTCGTCGTCTCCGACGCCGCTGGCCTTGAAGGTCGGCAGGAACGACGCGGCGATCGCGAGTCCCACGACGGCCGCGATCCACGTGCGACGCGGGTGCGACGACACCGCCTTCGATACGCGGCCCCAGATCCCGGCGTGCGACTCGACCGCCGCGAGCGTGTCGACGTGGTCGACGTCCTCGGGGTGGAACTTGGGGCGTCCCGGCCAGAAGGCCCAGCGGGCTCGGGCGCCGCCGATCAGCAGCAGCGCGGGGAGGAACGTGAGCGCGGAGATGAGCGCAAAGGCGATGCCGATGGCCGAGACGGGGCCGAGCGACTGGTTCGACGCTAGGTCGGACACAAGCAGGGTCAGCAGGCACAGGATGACCGTGATCGCCGAGGCGGAGATCGGCGCGAGCGAGCGGCGCCATGCGCGTTTCATCGCGGCGTACGGGCTCTCGGTGCGCCGAAGCTCCTCGCGATAGCGCGCGACGAGCAGGAGCGAGTAGTCGGTCGTCGCGCCGACGACGAGGATCGACATGATCCCTTGGCTCTGGCCGTTGAACGTCAACGCGCCGGAGCGGGAGAGCGCGTAGACCGCGAGCCCCGCGACCGACAGCGCCGTGCCCGCCGTCGCGAGCACGTAGAGCGGGAGCACGGGGCTCCGGTACACGATCAGGAGGATCACGAGAACGACGACCATCGCGACGACGAGAAGGATGCCGTCGATCCCGCCGAACGCCGCGAAGCTGTCCGCGAAGATGCCGAGCGGTCCCGTCACGTACACGTCGCCGGCGTTCCCGGAGTCCTTCCACGCCTCGCGGAGCGCATCGACGACCTCGATCCCGACGAAGGAGTCGCCATCCTGTGCGAACGCCTGGTCGAACGGCAGGTTGACGATCGCGACGACGGCGGTGCCGTCGACCGAAGGCACGATGATCGGCGCGCCGTCAACGACGTCTCCGACGGTCTCCCCGCTCGCGAGCGGGCGGGCGTAGGCGTCGGAGAGCGCGGCCTTGAGTCCGGATACCTGCGCCGGCGACGTGACGCCGTCGAGCAGGACGATCGCGGGGATGTCGTTGACCGTCGTGAACGTCGCGCGCTGCGCCGCCTCCAGCGTCGATTCCGCGCTCTTGGGCAGGAAGCTGGACGAGTCGTAGGACTGTTCGCTCGACAACTTCCCGAAGAACGCGCCACCCACGCCGGACAGGGCGATCCAGGCGGCGACGACGAGCGCGACGATGGCGGGGCGGAGCATACGCGAGGGCTGCATGCGACGATTCTTCCCTACGCCGGGACGTTTCGCGAGCCACGCGACGTTAGCCTTGAGGACGTGGACATTCTCGATCTCGGACTCGGCGAACGCCTCGTGGACTACCACGAGGCGTGGGCGATTCAACGCTCGATCCACGCCGATGTTCGCGCCGGGAACCGGCCCGACACGCTCATCCTCGTCGAGCATCCGAGCGTCTACACGGCGGGAAAGCGCACCGCCCCTCGCGAGCGGCCGACGGATGGCACGCCCGTCGTCGACGTCGACCGCGGGGGCCGTATCACGTGGCACGGGCCGGGTCAGCTCGTCGGCTACCCGATCGTCCGCCTCGCGGAACCGATCGACGTCATCGCCTACGTCCGCGCGCTCGAACAGGCCTTCCTCGACCTCTGCGGCGGCATGGGTCTCGACGTCACCCGTGTCGATGGCCGGACGGGCGTGTGGTTCCCCTCGACGCCCACCCAGCGCGAGCGCAAGGTGTGCGCGATCGGCGTGCGCGTCTCGTACGGCGTCGCGATGCACGGCTTCGCGCTCAACTGCAACCCCGACCTCTCGGAGTTCGACCGCATCATCCCGTGCGGCCTCGACGACGCCGACGCGACCTCGCTTTCCGCCGAGATGGGCCGCGAGGTCACGATCGCCGAGGTGAGGGACGACGCGGTGCGGTGCGTCGAGGACGCGCTGGCCGACGTACGCTGGAAAGCCCCGACGGTGAAGGAGTCCGTGTGACCATCGCGCCCGAGGGCCGTCGCATGCTCCGCATCGAGGCCCGCAACGCCGAGACCCCTATCGAGCGCAAGCCCGAGTGGATCCGCACCACCGCGACGATGGGACCGGAGTACCGCGAGCTCAAGAGCCTGGTGAAGGGCGGGGCGCTCCACACCGTGTGCGAGGAGGCGGGCTGCCCCAACATCTTCGAATGCTGGGAGGACCGCGAGGCGACGTTCCTCATCGGCGGCGACCAGTGCACACGCCGATGCGACTTCTGCCAGATCGACACGGGCAAGCCCGCCGCGTTCGACCGCGACGAGCCGCGCCGGGTCGCCGAGTCCGTGCGGGACATGGGGCTCAAGTACTCGACCGTCACGGGCGTGGCGCGCGACGACCTCGACGACGGCGGCGCGTGGCTGTACGCGGAGACGGTGCGCCGGATTCACGCACTCAATCCGGCAACCGGCGTCGAGGTTCTCATCCCCGATTTCAACGGCAAGCCGGACCAGCTGGCCGAGGTGTTCTCCTCGCGGCCCGAGGTTCTCGCGCACAATCTCGAGACGGTGCCCCGGATCTTCAAGACCATCCGTCCGGCGTTCCGCTACGACCGGTCGCTCGGCGTGCTCACGGAGGCCCAGGCCGAGGGCTTGGTCACCAAATCGAACCTCATCCTCGGCATGGGCGAGACGATGGAGGAGGCGCACCAGGCGCTTCGCGACCTCCACGACGCCGGGTGCGACCTGTTGACCATCACCCAGTACCTGCGCCCGAGCCCCCGGCACCACCCCGTGGACCGCTGGGTGAAGCCCGAGGAGTTCGTGGAACTGTCCGAGGCGGCCGAGCAGATCGGCTTCCTCGGGGTGATGTCTGGGCCGCTTGTGCGATCGAGCTACCGCGCGGGACGCCTGTGGGGCCGCGCGATGGCCGCGAAGGGGCGAGAGATCCCGGAGGCGCTCGCTCACCTCGGCGAGCCGATGACCGCCCGCCAGGAGGCGTCGGCCCTCGTCGCGCGCGACTAGGCCCGCCCGCTCGCTAGACTGACGCATCATGGCTACCGAAGCGCCCAAAAAGCCCCGCTGGTATCGCACCATCTGGGAGGCTTTCCTTTTCGTCAAGGCGAATGACCGCGTCTTCTTCCCCGTCTTCCTCGCGCTCGCGATCTCGATCATCGGCGCGGGCGTCGCTGTCGGCTTCATCCTCGGCGGCGTGGCGGG
>Ga0316575_10000027_pt1 | contig 35516 bp, 33 predicted proteins | sample J5NA_FD_203072 | JGI IMG/M metagenome (GOLD analysis project Ga0316575, IMG submission 203072) | Rhizosphere microbial communities from salt marsh grasses in Alabama, United States - J5-7_050615r2r3 | ecosystem: Host-associated > Plants > Roots > Rhizosphere | place: USA: Alabama | collected...
CGATGGCAAGGTAAAGCTGGTGTTTGCCGAAGAGGCCGTCGCTGCCTGACGGGCCTTACCGCAGTCAGTACCGGGGGCGCTTCGCCCCCTCCCCCACCGGCCCGCTCCATTTCGGTTCTCTAGTCGCTGCCGTCGGCAGCTATCTTGATGCCCGGCATCATCAGGGCAAGTGGCTGGTGCGCATCGACGACCTCGATACCCCACGCACCGTCGGTGGCGCGGCAGCCGACATTCTCGCCACGCTGGAGAGCCATGGCCTGCACTGGGACGAGCAGGTCATTTACCAGAGCCAGCGCACAGCCGAATACGAACGGGCTTTTCTCCAGCTGCAAGAATCCGGCATGATGTATCCCTGTGCCTGCAGCCGCAAAGAAATCGCGGACTCTGCCCTGCAGCGCGGCAATGAACTGGTCTATTCGGGAAGCTGCCGGAACGGCATCGCAGCAGGCAAGACGGCGCGGTCCTGGCGGGTGCGCGTCGACGATGCCGTGATTACGCTGGATGACCTGCTGCAGGGCATGACTACCCAGGATCTGGCAAGCGAGATTGGCGATTTCGTGCTGCTGCGCGCGGACGGATTGTATGCCTACCAGCTTGCGGTCGTGGTGGACGATGCCGCGCAGGGAATCACCGATGTAGTACGCGGCGCCGACCTGCTCTGCTCAACGCCGCGCCAGATATATCTGCAGCAATTGCTCGGGCTGAAGACGCCATCCTATATGCACCTGCCGGTCGCGGTGAATGCACGTGGCGAAAAACTCAGCAAGCAAACCCTCGCCAAGCCGGTGACAAGGCACAGCCCGGTTTCCACCCTGTTCAATGCGCTGGCGTTCCTGCGCCAGTATCCGCCCGACGAATTGCGGTCCGGCACGACTGAAGAAATGCTAGACTGGGCGGCCGCTAACTGGAAGCCGGAACGGTTATCGAATTGCCTGCATCTTCCGGTTTCAACCTGATGACGCCAGTTTGCGCACCACGTCGGCGATGCGCTGCGCGGAGCTTTCCACCAGCTGCCTGTCTTCACCTTCGACCATTACCCGCAACAATGGCTCAGTGCCCGAGGGGCGCAACAACACACGGCCTTTGCCGTCCAGCACCTGTTCAGCATCGGACACTACAGCCGTCACCTGGCGATCGCCGAGGCAATCAAGGCCCCGTGCGACCCGCACGTTGATCAATACTTGAGGATACATCTGCAAATCGCCCGCTGCCTCTGCGAGACTTTGCCGGTTCGCACGCAATGCATGCAGCACCTGCAGTGCGGAGATGATGCCGTCGCCGGTGCTGTGCTTGTCCAGACAGATGATATGCCCGGAATTTTCCCCGCCGAGCTGCCAGCCCTGTTGCTGCAGCAATTCCATCACGTAACGGTCGCCGACCTTGGCGCGCTTGAACGGGATGCCGAGGTTCTGCATCGCGTGTTCGAAGGCAAGATTGGTCATCAGCGTGCCAGCCACCCCGCCATGCAACCGGCCTTGCGCCTGGCGATGTTTCACGATCACATACATCAACTGGTCGCCGTCATAGAGCTTTCCCGCGCTGTCGGCCATTACCAGGCGGTCGCCGTCGCCATCCAGCGCGATGCCGACATCCGCGCTGTGCTCGACCACTGCCTTGCACAGATTGTCCGGTGCGGTCGCGCCATAACCGTCATTGATGTTCATGCCGTCCGGCTGTGCGCCGATCGCGATCACATCGGCGCCGAGTTCGTGGAACACGTGGCGCGCAATCTGATAAGTCGCGCCATGCGCGCTGTCCACGACGATTTTCAGTCCGCGCAGGTCCAGTTCGGAGGGGAACGTGCTCTTGCAGAATTCAATATAGCGCCCGCCCGCATCGTCGATGCGTTTCGCCTTGCCTAGCCCGTCCGAAGCATTGGTCTTCATTTCCTGGTCCATCGCCGCTTCGATTGCGAGCTCCGTCTCGTCCGGCAGCTTGGTACCATGGGAAGAAAAGAATTTGATGCCGTTGTCATCGTACGGATTGTGGGATGCGGAGATCACGATGCCGGCCTGCAGGCGCAGCGCCCGGGTCAGGTAGGCAACCGCCGGCGTAGGCACCGGACCGGCCAGATAGACGTCGATACCGGCCGCAATCAGGCCTGCCTCCAGCGCCGTTTCCAGCATGTAACCCGAAATACGCGTGTCCTTGCCGATCAGCACCCCGGTGCGCTCGCCAGGAGTATCAGACATGCCGGAGAGTACCCTGCCCGCCGCATAGCCCAAGTGCATCACGAACTGCGGTGTGATCGGATGTTCTCCAACCCGTCCGCGCACGCCGTCGGTACCGAAATATTTTCTGCTCACCCCATTACTCCATTCATACGCCCGTTCCGTTAACCGCATTCCATATCCTGAGTGCGTCGACCGTTGCACTTACATCATGCACCCGCACGATGTTTGCCCCGTGCTGAACCGCAATCAGGGCCGCTGCCACACTGGCCGGCAAACGATGCGCCACATCCTGTCCGGTCAGCGCGCCCAGCATGGACTTGCGCGACAAGCCCGCCAGCACCGGCACGCCCGGTTCAGCCAGCCTGCTCAATTCGCGCAGCAAGGCCAGATTATGCGCCAAGGTCTTGCCAAAGCCAAAACCGGGGTCAATCACGATGCGATCGCGCTGAATGCCGGCTGCTTCGGCAGCCGCGCTGCGTTCGCGCAGGAATGTGCTGACTTCGGCGACGACGTCCTGATATTCGGGCTGCTGCTGCATTGTTTGCGGGTTGCCCTTTTTATGCATCAGGCATACACCTGCTTGGCTTTCGGCAACCACCTTCATTGCAACTGCATCCTGCAGCGCGTTGATGTCGTTGACCATGTCCGCACCAGCGGAAATCGCCGCCCGCATCACTTCTGGTTTGAAGGTGTCTATCGAGACCGGCACAGGCGCGCCGCGCAGACCTTCGATGACAGGCAATACCCGGTCCAGTTCTTCCTGTATGCCGACCGGCATGGCACCGGGCCGGGTCGACTCGCCGCCGACATCGAGCATGTCCGCACCCTCGGCGATCAGCTGCTGCGCATGCTCCAGAGCGGCGTCGCGCTGAAAATGCTGCCCGCCATCCGAGAAGGAATCAGGCGTAGCGTTGACGATGCCCATAATCAGCGGGCGTGACAGGTCAAGTTTGAATTTACCGCAATACAGCATAAGAAAGGATTCGATGAATAGAAAACCGCAACAGATACAGTGCCGTCAGGCCAAGACAGTTTTCTGTAACTGTTTATCGTGAGGACGATCCCAGGTTTGCGTCCAGGCATGCCGATGTTCAGACAACCGCTTCGAAACCTTCAAGCTGCGGCGGGCCAAGGTAGATATCCTTGCTCTTGCCACCTGCTCCGGCATGGGCCTTGCGAAACTGCTCGGACTGGGTCCAATTTACAAAGTCCTGCTTTGAGTCCCAGACGGAGTGAGAGGCAAACAGGGTGAACTCTTCGTTGCCTGGCCCTTGCAACAGATGAAACTCTTTAAACCCGGGCACACTGTCGAGATAAGTGTCGCGGTTCTTCCAGATGCCGATAAAGTCCGACTCACAGCCCGGTTTTATCCTGAAACGATTCATGGCGATATACATGGATATACTCTCCTGATTTATGTAATTTGTGCTGCACGCCGAGATCGCCGTGAACATGACATGACTGACTTAATCCGCCGTGACATTGCGCGCATCGAACACTTAGACATCAAACTGTAACGACCTGCTGACTGAAAAACAAAAAGCGAAGCTGTTACACCTCGCTCTTTGTATCAGGTTCCCTGCGCAGGCTGCGTAGGCGTGGCGGCAGGCGCCGGTGGTGCCTGATCCTGAGGCGGCTGCTGAGCCTGGCTGCTGGGCGCAGGCGGCTTGGGCGGACGCGGCGGACTGCCGGCCATGATGTCATTGATCTGATCCGCGTCTATGGTTTCCCATTCCAGCAATGCCTTGGTCATTGCCTCGATCTTGTCGCGATTGGATTCGATCAAACCGCGCGCCAGCGAATATTGCTGGTCGATGATGCGGCGAATCTCGTTGTCCACCTTCTGCATCGTTGCTTCGGAAATATTCTTGTGCGTGGTTACCGAACGTCCAAGGAACACCTCTCCCTCGTTCTCGCCATACACCATGGTGCCGAGCGCATCCGACATTCCCCACTGGGTTACCATGCGCCGCGCCATATCGGTGGCGCGTTCGAAATCGTTGGATGCACCGGTGGTCATCTGGTGCATGAATACCTCTTCGGCGATACGCCCGCCAAACAGCACCGCAATCGTGGAAAGGATGCGCTCCTTGTCCATGCTGTAGCGGTCTTCGGACGGCAGCTGCATGGTCACACCCAGCGCGCGGCCGCGCGGTATGATGGTCACCTTGTGCACCGGATCGGTCTTCGGCAGCAGCTTGGCGACCACCGCATGTCCTGATTCGTGATAGGCGGTATTGCGGCGTTCCTCCTCGGGCATCACCATCGAGCGGCGTTCCGCACCCATCATGATCTTGTCCTTGGCAGACTCGAAATCATCCATCTCGACGAAGCGTTTGCCGCGGCGCGCCGCAAACAACGCAGCCTCGTTGACCAGATTCGCGAGGTCCGCGCCGGACATGCCCGGTGTGCCGCGCGCCAGAATATCAGCTTTTACATCCTGTGCAACCGGCACCTTGCGCATGTGCACCATCAGTATCTGCTCGCGGCCGCGTATGTCCGGCAACGGCACCACGACCTGGCGATCGAAACGGCCAGGACGCAACAGCGCCGCATCCAGCACATCGGGACGGTTGGTGGCGGCGATCACGATCACGCCGCTGGCGCCCTCGAAACCGTCCATCTCTACCAGCAGCGCGTTCAGCGTCTGCTCGCGCTCGTCATTGCCTCCGCCAAGACCGGCGCCGCGCTGGCGCCCTACCGCATCGATTTCGTCTATGAACACGATGCAGGGTGACTGCTTCTTGGCCTGTTCGAACATGTCCCGCACCCGCGCCGCGCCAACGCCGACGAACATTTCCACAAAGTCCGAGCCGGAAATCGAGAAGAACGGTACCTTGGCCTCGCCGGCAATCGCCTTGGCCAGCAGCGTCTTGCCGGTACCGGGATTGCCCACCAGCAACACGCCGCGCGGAATGCGCCCGCCGAGATTCTGGAATTTGGATGGGTCGCGCAGAAAATCAACCAGCTCCGACACCTCTTCCTTGGCTTCGTCGCAACCCGCCACATCCGCAAAAGTGAAGCGTTCCTTGCTTTCATCCAGCATGCGCGCGCGCGACTTGCCGAACGAGAATGCGCCGCCCTTGCCGCCGCCCTGCATCTGGCGCATGAAGAACACCCACACCGCGATCAGCAGGATCATCGGAAACCATGACACGAAAATATTCATCAGGAAGGACGGCTCCTCCTCGGGCTTGGCCTCGACGCTCACGCCATTCTTCAGCAGGTCGGAAACCATCCACAAGTCGCTGGGCGCGTAGCTGCTGATATGCTTGCCGTCGGTCGTCGTCGCTTTCAGCTTGCGGCCTTCGATAACCACCTTGCTGATATGTCCCTGCTTGACCTGGTCCAGGAACTGGGAATAGTCGAGCTGCGACTGCGAAGTCAGCTGCTGGCGGGTATTGAATTGGTTGAATACGGTCATCAGCACCAGTGCGACGACCATCCAGACTGCAACGCTCTTAAAATTGTTCAAGATTACTCCTTATGTCGGCCCAGCCCCATTTGGTGTGATAGCGGCTGCCGTGGTTGTCCATTAGACTATGTATTGCCCTATTTCTCAAGCCTTCCGCTACCCAGCAGATACACTTCGCTGCTGCGGTCGCGTGATGCCTTGGGCTTGCGCGTTACTACACGTTTGAAACTATTGCGCATCAGTTTGTAGAATTCCTCGAATCCGGCGCCCTGGAACACCTTGACCAGGAAACTGCCATCAGGCTTCAGGTGCGCCAGCGAAAATTCCAGCGCCAGTTCAGCAAGATGCATCGCACGCGCCTGATCTGCCGGGGCCACACCGGACATATTGGGCGCCATATCCGATATTACAAGCCCCACCGGCCTGCCATGAAGCAATCCCTCCAGTTCTCCGAGCACCGTTTCCTCGCGGAAGTCACCCTGGATGAAGTCCACTCCCGCCAGTGGATCGAGCGGCAACAGATCCAGCGCGATCACCTTTCCGCCCTGCCCGACGCGAGCGGCAGCCACCTGCGACCAGCCGCCCGGCGTCGCGCCCAGATCGACCACCACCATGCCGGGCTTCAGCAATTGCTCTTTGGCATCTATTTCCAGCAGCTTGTATGCAGCGCGCGAGCGGTAGCCCTCTTTCTGGGCGAGTTGCACGAAAGGATCGTTGACATGCTCGCGCATCCATTGTTTGCTGGTCTTGTTTTTCTTGCCCGTGTTTTTTTTGATAGGGGAAGCCTTCATCGTTTACAATCCGCGCCTTAATCCCTGGAAGTCATCATGTTATCCCTCACCGTATCCAAACGTCTCGCCCTCAAGGGCCGTGCTCATGCGCTCAATCCCACGGTAATCATAGGCAACGCGGGACTGACCGAAGCAGTGCTGAAGGAAATTGCGCTGACCCTCGAGCGCCACGAACTGGTCAAGATCCGGGTACCGGGTGGTGATCGCGCAGCGCGTGAAACCATGCTGAATACGATCTGTACCCGACTGGATGCCGCAGCGGTGCAACACATCGGCAAGATCATGGTGATCTACAAACCCAACCCCGAAGCCCACCTGATCGAAATTAAAAAGATGCCGCGCCACAGGGGCAAGAAACCGTTGACCAAGAAGCAGTTGGGGAGTCGCAACTGATACACGGCATCAACACTGTAAAATTCAAAATTTCTAAGCTAGGCTAGGCGTGCGCAAAAAAACGCTGCGCCGCATATGCCTTATATGCAAGCAAGATTTTTTAAGCACAACAACGCATAGCGACGAAATATTGGATTTTTAGATGTACTGGACTTCCACGACTTCATATTCCCTCACCCCGCCCGGTGCCTGCACCTCGGCAATATCGCCGCTGCTTTTGCCGATCAGCGCGCGGGCAATCGGGGAGCTGATGGATACTTTCCTGTGCCTGATGTCGGCCTCGTCGTCACCGACGATCTGGTAGGTAACCACGTCGCCGTTGTTCACGTCTTCCAGTATCACGGTAGAACCGAACACGCAGCGCCCATCCGCGTTAAGCGACTTGGGATCGATGATCTGCGCGCTGCCCAGTTTGCTTTCCAGTTCCGCAATGCGCCCCTCGATAAAACCCTGGCGCTCCTTGGCCGCGTCGTATTCCGCGTTTTCCGACAAGTCCCCCTGGGCACGCGCTTCGGCAATAGCATTGATTACCTTGGGGCGTTCCATGGTCTTCAGGGTATGCAGTTCTGCGCGCAATTTTTCTGCGCCCAATACGGTTAAAGGAACTTTGCTCATAATGTTGCTTCCTCAGTTGTTTGCTGCAAGCCGCTTGTGCTGGGCCTGCAAATCATAAACGGTAAGTGCGGCCAAATGCTGCATCCCGACACAGGCGGCGCGGGCTCCGGCCAGCGTGGTGTAGTACGTTACCCTTCCCTGCAGCGCGACGTGGCGGATCGAATAGGAGTCGCGCATCACGGACGGCTTGCTGTCCACCGTGTTGATGATCATGGTGATCTCGCCGTTCTTGATCATGTCCACGATATGCGGACGGCCCTCGGCGACCTTGTTCACCACTTCCACCGCAATCCCGGCCGCGCTGATCACCGACGCGGTACCGCGCGTTGCCCTGAGGGTAAACCCCAGACGCACCAGGGTACGGGCGATTTCGACCACACCCGACTTGTCGGCTTCGCGCACGCTGATGAATACTTTACCATCTTTCGGCAGCTTTACACTGGCCGCCAGCTGCGACTTGACGAAGGCCTCCGCAAAGGTGTCGCCGACTCCCATCACTTCGCCGGTCGATTTCATCTCCGGTCCGAGTATTGTGTCCACGCCGGGAAACTTGATGAATGGAAATACGGCTTCCTTGACCGAATAAAACCCGGGGACCACTTCCGTAATGATGCCCTGGCTGGCCAGGCTCTGGCCAGCCATGCAACGCGCCGCAATTTTCGCCAGCGGGATTCCGGTCGCCTTGGACACAAACGGCACGGTACGCGACGCGCGCGGATTCACTTCCAGCACATATACCGCGTTACCCTGTATCGCGAACTGCACGTTCATCAATCCGACCACGTTCAGCGCCTTGGCCATTGCCACGGTCTGACGGCGCAGTTCGTCCTGCATGGCAGCCGACAGGCTGAACGGCGGAAGCGAGCACGCCGAGTCGCCGGAATGCACGCCGGCCTGCTCGATGTGTTCCATGATGCCGCCGATGACCACATCCTTGCCGTCCGATACCGCATCCACGTCGACCTCGATCGCGTCGTCCAGGAAGCGGTCCAGCAGGATCGGCATACGTTCGGGATAGGTAAGGGACATTTCCTGCGCATCGCGCATGTAGCGTTCCAGGTCGGCCTGCTCGTGGATGATTTCCATCGCCCTGCCGCCCAGCACATTGGAAGGGCGCATCACCAGCGGATAACCGATTTCGGCCACGCCCGCGATGCCTTCCTCGGTATTGCACGCAGTGCGGTTCGGTGGCTGTTTCAGCTGCAGCTGGTGCAGCATTTGCTGGAAGCGCGCGCGATCTTCGGCGCAGTCGATCATGTCAGGCGAGGTGCCGATGATCGGTACGCCGTTCTTTTCCAGTCCGTGCGCCAGACTGAGCGGCGTCTGTCCGCCGAACTGCACGATCACACCGACCGGCTTTTCGACCGCAACCACTTCCAGCACGTCCTCCAGGGTCAGAGGCTCGAAATACAGGCGGTCCGACGTGTCATAGTCGGTCGATACGGTTTCCGGATTGCAGTTGACCATGATGGTCTCGTAGCCGTCTTCACGCATCGCGAGCGCGGCGTGCACGCAGCAGTAATCGAATTCGATGCCCTGCCCGATGCGGTTCGGCCCGCCGCCCAGCACCATGATCTTGCGTTTGCCGGTCGGCAGGGATTCGCATTCCTCCTCGTAGCTGGAATACATATAGGCGGTATCGGTCGCAAACTCTGCGGCGCAGGTATCGACGCGCTTGAACACCGGACGCACGCCGAGGGCATGACGATAGGCGCGCACTGCATCGGTATCGGTTCCGAGCAGTTTTGCCAGGCGCGCATCCGCAAAACCGCTGCGCTTCAGCACGCGCAGTCCGGCCGCGTCCAGGCTTTCCATCGTTCGGCCCGACAGCGATTGCTCCTGCCTCACCAGATCCGCGATCTGGACCAGAAACCACGGATCGATTTTGCTGATGTTGAACACTTCTTCCACGCTCATGCCGAGGCGGAACGCGTCGCCCACCGCCCAGATGCGGCTCGGTCCGGGCTCGCCCAGTTCCGCGGCGATCGCCTGGAGGTCGGTGTATTTCTGATCCAGTCCGCTGACACCCACTTCCAGGCCGCGCAGCGCTTTCTGGAACGATTCCTGGAAAGTGCGTCCGATCGCCATCACCTCGCCCACCGATTTCATCTGGGTGGTCAGCCGGTCGTTGGCCTGCGGGAATTTCTCGAATGCGAATCGCGGAATCTTGGTCACCACGTAATCAATGGTCGGTTCGAACGAGGCCGGGGTCGCGCCACCGGTAATGTCGTTCTGCAGTTCGTCAAGCGTATAGCCGACCGCCAGCTTGGCTGCAATCTTCGCGATCGGAAAACCGGTCGCCTTGGAGGCCAGCGCGGAAGAGCGCGACACGCGCGGGTTCATCTCGATCACCACCATGCGCCCATCCTCCGGGTTGACCGCGAACTGCACGTTCGAGCCGCCGGTGTCCACGCCGATCTCGCGCAGCACCGCGATCGACGCATCGCGCATGATCTGGTATTCCTTGTCGGTCAGCGTCTGCGCCGGGGCAACCGTGATCGAGTCGCCGGTGTGCACCCCCATCGGATCGAGGTTTTCGATCGAGCAGATGATGATGCAATTGTCGTTGCGGTCGCGCACCACCTCCATCTCGAACTCTTTCCAGCCGAGCAGCGATTCCTCGATCAGCAGCTCCTTGGTCGGACTGGCTTCCAGTCCGCGCTCGCAGATCACGACGAACTCCTCGCGGTTGTATGCGATGCCGCCTCCGCTGCCGCCCATCGTGAAGGACGGGCGGATTACGGTCGGGTAACCCATCACCTGCTGCACCTGCAATGCTTCTTCCATGCTGTGCGCAATCGCGGAACGCGCCGATGCCAGACCGATACGGGTCATCGCCACCTTGAATTTTTCACGGTCTTCAGCCTTGTCAATCGCGTCGCGCGATGCGCCTATCATCTCGACGCCGTATTTTTCCAGCACGCCGTGCTTGGCCAGGTCGAGCGCGCAGTTCAGCGCGGTCTGTCCGCCCATGGTCGGCAGGATTGCGTCCGGCTTCTCTCTGGCGATGATCTTCTCCACGATCTGCCAGCTAATCGGCTCGATATAGGTCGCGTCAGCCATCTCGGGATCGGTCATGATGGTGGCCGGATTCGAGTTCACCAGCACCACGCGATAACCTTCTTCGCGCAGCGCCTTGCAGGCCTGTGCGCCGGAATAGTCGAACTCGCAGGCCTGGCCGATCACGATGGGGCCGGCGCCGATGATCAGGATGCTTTTTATATCGGTTCTTTTGGGCATAATCTTTTTTGCCGAAGAAATTACAGAGAAAACCGTGTCCTCCCTGCGATCTCTGCAGCTCAGGTAATTCCTTTCTCCATCATTTCCGCGAAGCGGTCGAACAGCATGTCCACATCGTGCGGCCCCGGGCTCGCCTCGGGATGCCCCTGGAAGCAGAACGCTGGTTTGTCGGTCAGTTCGAAACCCTGCAGCGTGCCGTCGAAAAGCGATATGTGCGTGACTCTCGCGTTCGCCGGCAGCGTCGCCGCATCCACCGCAAAGCCGTGGTTCTGGCTGGTAATCATCACGCGCCTGGTCCGGATGTCCTGCACCGGATGGTTCGCACCGCGGTGGCCGAATTTCATCTTCATCGTCTTCGCGCCTACTGCCAGGCCCATGATCTGGTGCCCGAGGCAGATGCCGAACAGCGGTACTGCTGCTTCGATAAATTCCCGGGTTGCCGCGATCGCGTAATCGCACGGCTCCGGATCGCCCGGTCCGTTGGACAGGAACACCCCGTCAGGCTCCATTGCCAGCACTTCCTTCGCGGGGGTTTGCGCCGGCACCACGGTGATGCGGCAGCCCCGCTCGGCCAGCATGCGCAGGATGTTGCGCTTCACGCCAAAGTCATAGGCCACCACATGAAAGCGGGTCTGCCCGGCCTCCGGATAGCCCACGCCCAGTTCCCACTCGCGCTGCGTCCACGGGTACGATTTCGGACAAGTCACTTCCCTGGCCAGATCCATCCCGACCAATCCTGAAAAACCGCGTGCCGCCTGCAGCGCTGCAACTTCATCCGTACCGGTCGCGATGCAGCCGTTCTGTGCGCCCTTCTCGCGCAGGATGCGCGTCAGCCTGCGCGTATCGATGCCGGCAATCGCAACCACGCTGTTGGCCTTCAGGTAATCGGGCAATGATAGTGTGCTGCGGAAATTGCTTACCGCCATCGAAAGATCGCGGATCACCAGGCCGCTGGCAAACACCTGGCGGGACTCCACGTCTTCGTTGTTGACTCCGACGTTGCCGATGTGCGGACAGGTCAGCGTGACAATCTGTTTGCAATAGGACGGATCAGTGAGAATTTCCTGGTAGCCGGTCATCGCGGTATTGAACACCACCTCGCCGACGCTGCTGCCGGCAGCCCCGATCGATATGCCGCGAAATACCGTACCATCGGCTAACACAAGAATGGCAGGTTTCGTTTGCGACACCGGATGACTCCCCAGAAAGACTGACAGCAATGTTACATAAAGAAGCGGGACGAACCGTCTGTTCATCCCGCTTGAATTGGTGCGCCATTATATCCGATCGCAGGGGGTGTATCAAATCCAACCGGCGTGTGCGTTTCTGCGCCAAAGCCGTTGCGGTCTTCGCAAACATGTGATTCGCGACGCGCTGCGGATCAAAATGAACTCAAAGCATCAGCGTGCAATGATGTGCCGGCAGCGGTCAGCTTTTCCGTAGCAGATAGGAATGCCAGCCGCCGAAACGTGCACGCAAATCCGTATTTCCCCGCCGACTGGCGGTTTGCTATCATGCCGTCCGGTCGGTTATAAGGGTTACGCTGTAACTTCCTGACCTGCCCAGTTAATTTAATTACGCCCATTCAGATGAACGCCGAACTGAACAAGAAACACGAACCCAGGACAATCGCGACCAAAGATGTGTACCTGACACTGCGCGAAATGATACTCAGCTTCGAGCTCTATCCCGGTAGTCGCGTCACCGAAACAGAATTGGCTGACCTTTTCCAGGTGAGCCGCACACCTGTCAGGGAAGCCCTGCTCAGGCTCGAAAACGAAGGGCATCTGACTATTCGTCCCAAACAGGGCTGCTTCATCAAACAGATCGATATCGACGAATTGTCCGAGTATTACAAGGTGCGCACCGCGCTGGAAAAAGCGGCAATCGAAGATGCCTGCAATCACATGCCCAAGGAAGAACTCGAGCGTTTGCTCAAGTTATGGAATCCTGAAAAGAGGCCGAAAAAATTGAGCGCCGGCGCAATGGAAGAAAAAGATGAATCCTTTCACATCGCACTGGCCCTCGGCGGGGGGAACTCCACGCTGGTAAGGTATCTGCAGGACGTAAATGACCATATCAGGATTATCCGGCGCGTGGATTTCCAGGATCCGGAACGGGTCCAGCGCACCTACCAGGAACATTACGAAATACTCCTGGCTATACTGGACAGGGAAATGGTCAAGGCACGGGCGCTGATGGGACAGCACATCCAGCGCAGCCAGGATGCTGCAAAAGCCCTGACGCTGACGCAGCTCGCCCGGAAAAAGACGATGGCCAACCGATTTGCCACGTAACGGCCGCGCTGAAAATATTCAGTATCTTCGCCGCACAAGATGCCGATTTACAATCCCCGAAATTCAAACTGAAAGAAGGCGTGATTCGCCAGCCGAACAATGAAACACTCTTATGACGTAGAAGAAGCAAATTTTGATGAGCTGGTTGTTGCACGTTCCGCCGAGGTTCCGGTATTGCTGGATATCGGCGCGGAGTGGTGCAGCCCCTGTCTGGTGCTGGGCCCGATGCTGGAAAAGCTTGTAATTGAATACGGCGGCAGGTTCGTCCTGGCGAAGGTGGATGCCGACGAGAACATGCGCATCGCCGGGCGACACAAGGTGCGCGGTTTTCCGACGGTGATCGCATACAGTCACGGACAGGAGACAGCCCGCTTCCACAGTGCGCAACCGCTCCACTTCCTGCGCAGTTTCATCGACAAGCTGATCGAGCATCACACCACGCACGACTCCACAAGGGTGCAGCAGGCTGACTGATGCCAGATCAGGCGTTCCAGAGCGTCCAGATGCCTATGATGACAAAACCGGCCCCGGCAAAATAGTGCAGATGCTTCTCGTCGATATAGTTCGACAGCACGCCGCCGACCATGACGCTGATACCCGAAGCGACGACCAGCGCCAGCGAAGCACCAAGAAAGACCGTCCACTTGCCGACCTCCCGGTCCGAAGCGAACAGCAGTGTGGCGAGTTGTGTCTTGTCGCCTATCTCCGCAACGAATACCGAGGCAAAGACTGTGGCGAGTGTTCTCCAGTCCATAAATAAATTCCAGGCAAGAAAAATTAACGGAAATACCGGGTTGGCTCCCGGATAAACTGCAGAAGCAGCCGAAAACGATACGGCCAGACCTGTCCGGTCAGGACTTGCGCTTCCTCGAGGAACCGCCAAATCGACCGGCGGCGGAAGTCAAAACCGAGGTCAGCGATGCCGACTGTCCGAGGACTGCCATCAGCACCCATCCCGAGCAGGCGAGTATCGCAACGATAAACACCCAGTTGTAGATATTGTGCGACGCGGCATTCATCAGCGGGTTCAGAATCAGCAGCACAACCGTATAGGCGATTGATACAACGACCAGGCTCACCACCGGCAATACCAGGTGTTGCAGGAACGACCAGCGTCCCCCGAGTTGCTGCAGCGCAATGGCCGAGCGCCGACCGAGCATCCATAACGCGGCCAGTGCAGCACCGTATCCCATGAACCGCACCAGGTGCGACGCGCTGAGCTTGCCTCCAAAAATTGTCGTCTTTATGAACAGCTCCATGCTGCCGATCGCGGCGGCCAATACCAGCGCGACCACGATCACCGCGACATGGCGTACCGCCCAGCTCCAGTCTGTATTCGTTTGCGTACTCTTCGTCATTTTGCGCTTCCCCGTCGGTTGAATATTCCGTTTCAGCATTGCTCACTTGATCCCGAGAACATCCTGCATGTCGTACATGCCTGCCGGATGTTCGGTCAGGAAACGCGCGGCGCGCAGTGCGCCCAGCGCGAAGGTTGCGCGGCTGCTTGCCTTGTGCGTTATCTCGATGCGCTCGCCGGTACCCGCAAACAGCACCGTGTGATCGCCGACGATGTCGCCGCCGCGCACCGTAGCAAAACCGATGGTGGAAGGATCGCGCTCGCCGGTGACGCCCTCGCGTCCGTAAACAGCGCACTTTTCGAGATCGCGGCCCAGGGTTTTAGCGATCACCTCGCCCATGCCGAGCGCGGTGCCGGACGGCGCATCCACCTTGTGGCGGTGATGCGCCTCGATGATTTCGATGTCGTAGCCATGCGCCAGTGCACGCGATGCAGTTTCCAGCAGCTTGAACACCAGATTCACGCCCACGCTCATGTTGGGAGCGAATACGATGCCGATCTGCTGCGCCGCGCTGCCCAGCTGCGCCTTCTGCTGAGCGTTGAAACCGGTGGTGCCGATCACCATGTTCACGCCGAGCTTCTGGCAGATGGAGAGGTGATGAAGCGTGCCTTCCGGCCGGGTGAAATCGATCAACACGTCCGCGCCCTTGAGTACAGCATCGACATCCGCGCTGATCTTCACGCCGCAAGGCGCGCCGAGCTGTTCTCCGGCATCCCTGCCGACCAGCGCGCTGCCGCCGTGTTCCAGCGCGGCGTGCAGTAACATATCCTCAGACTGGAACACGTTCTCCAGCAGCATGCGCCCCATACGCCCGCTGCTGCCGGCGATGGCGATCCTGATCCTGCTCATGGATTATCCTTTAGCCCGCTCATCAGCCTTCGCCTTTGCCGGCGTCGAACCGGCAGGCTCGCCGCCATCGACGATGCGTGCCAGTTTGTCGCCCTCGAAATACAGCGTCATCTTCTGTGTCGCGACGATCTTCCTGGCATGCTCATAGCGGTACACATAGTCCCAGCGGTCCTTGTGGAATACATCCTGGATCAACGGCGTGCCCATCACATAAAGCACCTGAGGCCTGGTCATGCCGATCTTCAGGTTCTCTCGCATCGCCGGGGTCACGTAGTTCCCCTGGCGGATGTCCATCTTGTAAGGGGTCAGCAAGGGTATGTAGAAGCTGTCGCATGAAGCAAGCAGCAGGGAAAGCAAAATTATCGTGATGCGCATTGAGAACCTCATAACAGCCTAAATCATAAATTAGTGCGATGATACCTCAAGCGGCCATACCTAGCATCTCCGCAGCATGCTTGCGCGTCGTCTCGGTAATCTTCACTCCGCCCAGCATGCGCGCGATCTCCTCGACGCGCTGCTGGTCATCCAGCAGGGAAATGTTGCTCAGCGTGATGCCGTCCTCCACGGCCTTGCTGACCAGCCACTGCCGGTCTGCCGCAGCCGCAACCTGCGGCAAATGGGTCACGCACAGCACCTGGTAATCCTTCCCCAGCTTTTTCAGCAAGTATCCGACGATTTCGGCGACGCGTCCGCCAATGCCGCTGTCCACCTCATCGAAGATCAGCGTCGGCACGCTGGCGAGCCGCGAAGTGGCGACCTGGATCGCGAGGCTGATGCGTGACAGCTCTCCGCCCGAAGCGACCCTGGCCAGACTGCGCGTCGGTACACCGGGATTTGCAGCGACCTGGAATTCGACTGCTTCCATGCCGTGCGCGCCGGCCTCTGCCAGCGGAAGCAGCGACACCGCAAAGCTGCCGCCCTGCATCGCCAGCGTCTGCATCGATTCAGTGATTTCCTGCGACAGCTTGGCTGCTGCCTTGCCGCGCGCTGCCGTCAGCTTTTTTGCCGCGGCAAGGTAGTTCTGCCGTGCGGACTCTTCCTGCTCGGCCAGTTCCGCGAGATCGGCATTGCCGCCCAGTTCCTCCAGGCGCGCGACGATGCGCTGCAATGCCTCGTCCAGTTGATCGGGCGAAACCCGGTACTTGCGCGCAGTATCAAGCACAGTCTGGATACGCTGCTCCTGTTCATGCAGGCGTTGCGGGTCGGTATCCATGCGCTGCTGATAATGGCGCAGCGCATAGACGGCTTCCTGCAGTTCCGCCTGGGCGCTTTCCAGCATCTGCAGCGTTTCGCCGAGGCTGGCATCATGCGCCATGCCGTCACGCAAGCGCGTTGCCACTGCATTGAGCTGCGCGAGGCACGCGTTATCCGCCTCGCTCAGCCTGTCAATGCCGAACGCAGCAGTTTCCAGCAGGCTCGCGGCATGCGCCAGCCGTGTATGGTCCTCCTGCACCGCAGCCCATTCCGCAGCGTCGAAACCCAAACCTTCCAGTTCGCTGCGCTGGAATTGCAGCAATTCGCGCTCGGCGGCCACTGCTTCGGCATTCTCGGTCAGGCTGATGCGGCGGCGGCGCAGCGTTTGCCAATCACGATACAGAACGGCGACCTGTTCCGCTGTGTCGATCGCGCCCGCAAACCCGTCCAGCAGCGCGCGCTGGGTATCAGCCCTGAGCAGCGATTGATGGGCATGCTGGCCGTGTATGTCGAGCAGCTGGTCACCTGCAGCACGCAGCTGCTGCAGGGTCGCGCTGCGCCCGTTGATGAAGCCGCGCGATCGGCCGCCGGCATCCAGCACCCTGCGCAGCAGGCACACACCCTCATCGCCTTCCAGTTCCTGCTCGCGCAGCCAGACCTGCAATTGCGGCATCGCGGCGATATCGAACTCGGCTGAGACCTCGGCGCGCTCGCATCCATTGCGCACCATCGCCGCATCGCCGCGCTCTCCGAGCGCCAGCGACAGCGCGTCGATCAGGATGGATTTTCCCGCGCCGGTCTCGCCGGTCAGCACGGTGAAACCCGGCATGAAGTCGAGCTCCAGCGCGGAGACGATCACGAAATCGCGGATGGCCAGGAATTTCAGCATGAATCAGGAAATATCGGGTTTTATAACGTCTGGTTCCACAGCAGCTTCTCGCGCAGCGTGTGGTAATAGCTGTGACCGGCCGGGTGCAGCAGGCAAGCCGTGTCGGGAAGGCGCGTGACAATGATCTTGTCGTGCAGCTGCAATTCATAGCTGGTATGGCTGTCGAAGCGCACGCTCATGTCGCCGGTGCGATGCAGCAGTATTTCTATCTCAGATGAGCTCTTCACCACCAGCGGCCGATTGCTCAAGGTGTGCGGGCAGACCGGGACCAGTTCCAGCACATCGAGTCCGGGATGCAGGATCGGCCCGCCCGAAGACATTGCGTAGGCGGTGGAGCCGGTCGGCGTCGCGATGATCAGCCCGTCGGCGCGCTGGTTGTAGAGATATTCGCCATCGATGCGCACCTCGAACTCGATCATGCTGCCGATATTGTTGCGGTGAACCACCACCTCGTTGAATGCGGAGGCCCTGAATATTTCCACATCGTCGCGCAACACCCGAGCAGAAATCAGCAGGCGCTGCTCGGTGATGAATTTTCCGTCAAGCATCGCCGTGATGCTGTCCAGCATATTGTCCAGTGTCAGGTCGGTCAGAAATCCGAGCCGTCCCTGATTCACCCCGACCAGCGGAATGTTGCACGGCGACAGCGTGCGCGCAATATTCAGCATGGTGCCGTCGCCGCCCAGCACGATCGCCAGATCCACCGCCTTCCCCATCTCTTCCAGGCTCATCGCCTGGTAGGGGTTGTCCTTCAGATTCCCGGCCGTCAGGCTGTCCACAACCACGGTCAATCCCCGGGATGTCAGGAACTCGGCCAGACGCAGCAGGGGCACCGCGATTTCCGGAGCGTTGTGTTTGCCGATCAGCGCAACATTCTTGAACGGGAATTTCATGGCAGCGATTAAACCACATCGCCCCTGCAATGACAAAGCTGCACAAGCCTTTGCCGGATCGTTGCAATTCTTCCTGCTACCAGCCGGCCTGGTTCACCGGCCGGAAAGATAGCCCGACAATGCGTCGATCTCGTCGTCGGTCAATTTGATGGCCGCCTTGCTCATGATGCCGTCCGTACTGTTGCTGCGATCGCCGCCGCGAAAGTGAAACAGCTGGACCCGCAGGTATTCCCCGTGCTGGCCGCCGATGACCGGATAGGTTGCCTTGACGGGTGCCTTGCCGTTCTCCCCGTGGCAACCCATGCAGGCCGGCATGCCTCTGGCGGGGTCTCCATTCCGGAACAGTTTTTCAGCGGCGGTATTGTCCCCGCTGCCGTCTCCCTGCATTATCTTCAACCCGGAAAAAAAAGCCGAAATATCGGCCACCTCGGTAGCGGTGATCGACCTTGATATCGCGCTCATGATCTGGTGGGTGCGCACACCGGACTGGAAATCGCGCAGCTGCTTCGCGGTATATGCGGCATTCTGCCCGGCGAGATTCGGGATCAGGTCCACGAAGCTGATTCCTTCCGCGCCATGACAACCCTTGCACAGCCCGGATTCGAATTTGCCCGTGACCGGATCGCCGCCACCGGACTGCGCTGGGTTGTCTGCAGGTTCGGCAAAGCAGACCGTCGCGCAGACAAACAGGATCGTTGCAAGCAATCCGGCAATGGATAAGTTTCGCAAGAGAATCAAGGTGCTCAGGGATTAATGAATGAAAATCCGATTAAATCATATCGCCCCGACAATGATAAGTCCGGCGATGGGTGGTATAAGCATGATTGATTTTTCTGCTGATGAAGTGACCGAACATAATCATGAAAACATCATCGCCAGAATGCGCGGCCACACCCGTTGCAGAATTGCTCCCGCCTTCGGAGTTGAGGCAATCAGCGCTGTTCTGGCTCGCGGAATGCGATGCGTTGCGCAAGGCCGAAGGCGTGCGGCGGCTTGCGCAAGCCTGGCGCGCCGGAGAAATCGGGCTGGATACGCACCAGACATTGGACGCACAAAAGCCGATCCCGGGCCAGCCGGCCAAACCGGAACTGGTACCGCCGCTCGCGGTGGGGCGTCGTTCGATGGTCACGCCGGATGGCCGCGCGGCCCTGATCCACGCGCTCACGCATATTGAGTTCAACGCGATCAACCTGGCGCTGGACGCAATCTGGCGGTTTGGCGGCATGCCGCGCGAATATTACGCTGACTGGCTTCGGGTCGCGGATGAAGAGGCGCTGCATTTCTCGCTTTTGCTCGGTCATCTGCAGAATCAGGGCTACGCGTACGGGGACTTCCCGGCACACAACAGCCTTTGGGAAATGGCCGCGAAAACGCAACACGACATCCTCGCACGCATCGCGCTGGTGCCGCGCACCCTGGAAGCGCGCGGGCTGGATGCCACCCCACAGGTGCGCGCCAAGCTTGCGCAGGCCGGGGATGCGGACGCCGCTGCGATTCTGGATATCATCCTGAACGACGAAATCGGGCATGTCGCGACCGGCAACCGCTGGTACAACTGGCTTTGCGGGCAGCGCAACCTGGAACCGGTTGCCGCCTATGCCCATCTCGCCGCCGAATACCAGGCGCCGGCGATGCGCGGACCCTTCAATCTGGCAGCACGCCGCGCGGCTGGTTTCAGCGAGTCGGAATTGTCTGCATTGAGTGATTCGGTCCAGACCTGACTTGAAACTTGCGGTTTTCTTGCGGGTATCGAAACATTCAGCCCTGCCTTATTTCCGCCTCGAACTGCTCGACTGGCACCGGTTTCCCGAACAGAAATCCCTGGAAGTGAATGCAACCGCTCAGTTCGAGAAAATCGCGTTGTGCCTCGGTCTCAACCCCTTCCGCGACCACATCCAGTCCCAGTGCTTTGGCCATTGCGATGATGGTCTGCACGATCGCCGCGTCGTTGGGGTCGCTGGTGATGTCCCGCACAAAGGACTGGTCGATCTTGATCTGGTCCAGCGGCAATCGCTTGAGGTATTGCAGCGATGAATAGCCGGTTCCGAAATCGTCCAGTGAAAACCTGACGCCAAGTTTGTTCAAAGCATTCATGGTCGCGATGGTCTCTTCGATGTTTTCCAGCAGCATGCCCTCGGTCAGTTCCAGTTTGAGACGTCCCGGATCAATCCCGTGATGCAGCACAATATCCTGTACCTGGCTCACGAAATCGGGCTGGCGGAACTGCTTGGCGCTGACGTTCACCGCGACCACGAGTTCACGCATCAATGCATCCTGCTCCCATTCCTTGATCTGGGCGCAGGCAGTCTCCAGCACCCAATGTCCGACCGGCAGTATCAGCCCCGATTCTTCCGCCAGAGGAATGAACTGGCTTGGCGATACCAGGCCGCGCTGCGGATGTATCCAGCGGATCAACACCTCGGCTCCCAGCGAACGATGTGAGCTGTCGACCTGAATCTGGTAGTAAAGGTAAAATTGCCGGGATTCGAGCGCTTTGTGCAATTCGTTTTCCATCGAGACGCGCGCCGAGATGCTCTCCTGCATTTGCCGGTCGAAGAAGCGCAGCGTGTTGCGGCCCGCTTTCTTGGCCTGATACATCGCGATGTCGGCCTGTTTCATCAGTTCGTCGGTGGTCTGCTCGTTGTTGCCGAACAAGGTGACGCCGATACTGGCAGTGCAGTGATACGCATGCAGAGCAAGCTGGTATGTCTGGCCTAGGGAACCGAGGATCTTATCCCCGATCAATTCCGCCTGTGCGGCGGCTTCCAGCGGGTCTTTGCTCATGTTCAACAGCATCACCACAAATTCGTCGCCGCCAAGCCGGGCGACGGTGTCGCCCGTGCGTATGCAGGCCTCCAGCCGCTGCGTAACCTGCTGCAGCAACATGTCGCCGATGTCATGGCCAAGCGTGTCGTTGAGGTTCTTGAAATTATCCAGATCGATGAACAGCAGCGCGCCCGACCTGCCGCTGCGCGCGCTGGAAACCAGCGCCTGGTTGAGCCTGTCCAGCAACAGCCGCCGATTGGGCAACTGGGTGAGTGGATCATAGAACGCGAGATACTGGATCTCTTCTTCCGCCGCCTTGCGCTCGGTAATATCGATATGCGATCCAATGTAATGGGTGACCTTACCGTCGCCGTTCTTGACCGCTGTGATGGCCAGCCACTTTGGATAGATCTCGCCATTCTTGCGCCTGTCCCATATCTCCCCTTGCCATTTTCCGGTGCTCAGCAGCGCATTCCACATGTCGCGATAGAATTCCTCATTGTGGCGGCCGGACTTCAGTAGTCGCGGCGACTTGCCCACCACCTCCTCCTGAGTATAGCCGGTGCTTTCGGTGAACGCGTTGTTGACACGGATGATCATGCCGTTGGCGTCGGTGATCATCAGACTTTCCTGGGACTCGAAGGCAGTGGCTGCGATGAGCAGATTCTGCTCAGTCGATTTTATTTCGTTAATGTCGGTACAGGTTCCAAACCATTTGTCTATCCTGCCATTCTCGCCAAACACCGGCACGCCGCGGATCAGCCACCACAGATATTCGCCGTCTGCGCGGCGAATCCGACATTCGATTTCATAGCTATCGTCTTCCCGAACCGCTTTTTGCCACGCATCCCATGCTTGCTGCTTATCATCGGGATGGAAGGGTTTGGTCCAGCCCTCGCCATAACTTTCTTCCAGGCTAAGCCCGGTGTAGTCAACCCACTGCTGATTCAAATAGATGTTCCATCCGTCTGCCCGGGTGATCCATACGATCTGCGGCATCGCTTCAGCCAGCTGTCTGAACTCCTTTTCACTCTCGACGATTGCAAGTTCCAGCAGCTTTCGCTCGGTGATGTCCTGGACCACCGCAACGAAATTCTCGACTTTTCCGTCCGCATTGCGGATCACGGCCGCAGAAAGGTCTACCCAGATAATGCTTCCATCGCTTTTGATATAGCGCTTCGTCATGCGATAGTTGTTGCGCTTGCCTTCGAGGATCTCTTCGAGGACGACCTGCTCCAGCGCGAGATCCTCCGGATGGGTGAAATCGGCAAAGTTCATGCGGGCCAGCGACTCTGCGTCGTAGCCCAGCATCGCGCGGAAAGCTTCGTTGAAACTGGCGACCCTTCCGTTGTCATCCGTTGAAGCTATGCCGGTATTGACGTTTTCGAAGATGCTGCGGAACCAGTTCTCGCTCTGCTGCAGCGCCAATTGGACTTTCTTGCGATCCGTTATATCGCTGACTATCACTGCAAACTGCCCGATTTTCGGACTGAATGCCCTTACCTGATACCAGCGTCCCAATTCCCCGGAATAATTTTCATAATCGATCGGCTCTCCTGTCAGTGCGACTCGGCCGAATGTTTCTATCCAGTAGTGTTCTGTTCCGGGCAAGACTTCGAGGACAGTACGGCCGATCATGTCGACGGCCACGAGACCGGTTAACCGTTCATATGCAGGATTGATTTCAACAAAACGGTAATCGACGGGCCGGCCCTGCTCATCGCAGATGACATCGTGCAATGCGAAGCCGGTCGTCATGTTTTCGAACAGCAGGCGCCACTTTTCTTCGCTGGCCAGATATTTTTGTTCGGTTGCTTTCCGCTCGGTAATGTCCTGAACGATGGCCAGGAATAGAGGCCCGTGCCGCATTAAATACTGCAACCGGATTTCCACCGGATAAGTCGTCCCATCCTTGCGTTGATGGACGGTTTCGAAATAAATCACCGAAACATCTTCGCTTTGGAGCGTACCGATTACTAGCCTGAAGCTTTCCGGAGTGAATAGCGGTTTGATATCAACCGGAGTAAGGTGTTTAAGTTCATCCAAAGAGTAACCAAGATTCTTTTGCGCGCCTTCGCTAACCTGAATAAAATTCAGGAGCTTGCCATCGAATATATAGACTTCATTAAACAAACCGTGCAACAAGCTGCCAAACTCTTCCTCAAGCACCTCCGTTTTTTTGCGCATGGTGATATCGCGGATAATGCTGAAGAATGCAGTTTCTCCATTCAAACTGAACGTTTTGCTGCTGATTTCCACGGGAAGTACAGAACCATCCTTGCGAACTTGAGCGGACTCATAGATCAATGAACCCTGTTCCAGCAATTCGGCGATTCGGTCGCCGATGATGGCGGCATACTCTTGCGAAATGAACTTGCTCAGGTGACTTCCGACCATTTCCGCCCGTGTATAGCCCAGCTGTTCATGGCCTGTGCGGTTGATCTCCATGATGATGCCGTCCGAACCGAGCACAAGCATGCAATCTGAGGCCAGATCGAACAGTTCGCGAAACGCGACATCACTGATCATCGTTTTATTCTTGACCGGCTTGCGACTTGCCATAATATTCGTCCACGCCTGAAATGATTATATTCAGCGCCGCTATTACGCACTGTTGCCGAATTCAGATTAACGTCAGCCGCCGATGCATGCAACCAGTATTTCGCTTCATTCATTGACTGCAGCCGCCAAGGTTGCGAGCGTGCAAACCACCCGGTTGCGCGTCAGGCAGCGTGAAGATGTCCATGAATGGAAACGCTTGCCGGTGATTGGCCGGATCCCATTTTTCAAGGGATCCGGAAACCCGGATTCATCGGGTGGCGTGCGTGTCGAAAATGCAATTGCAACGAGCCACAGTCTGGTAGGCTGCCGGTCCCGCCGGATCGTACTACGGCTTGTTGAACCAGCCGTCCCAGTTCGGATAATGCGGAATGATCACGGTATCCGCATCATAGATGCCCTGAACTGACTGCCACAACCCGCGATCCCGTGGGGAACCGATTAAGCCGGTTGAGCATCCCATTGCCGATGGTAGAATTGATGCATGCTTAACGAACGCGCCCAAATCCTGCTCAAGACCCTGGTGGAACGCTACATCAGCGACGGCCAGCCGGTCGGTTCACGCGCGCTGCTCCAGCATTCCGGGCTGGATGTGAGTTCCGCGACCATCCGCAATGTAATGTCCGAACTGGAGGAAATCGGCCTGGTCAGCAGCCCGCATATCTCGGCCGGGCGAATTCCGACCGCGTTGGCATACCGGTTGTTCATCGACACCATGCTGGTTACCAAACCGCTGGACAGCGCGCACGTGCGGCAGATGGAATACAAGCTGCAGCCGGACAACCCGTCGCGGCTGATCGCGCAAGCGTCGAACATACTCTCCGACCTGACGCGCTTTGCCGGTGTGGTTGCGACGGTGAAACGCAACGCGATCACGGTTCGCCAGATCGAATTCCTGCGCCTGAGCGAAAAACGGGTGTTGCTGATCATCGTGATGCCGGACGGCGAGGTCGAGAACCGCGTGCTGCTGCTGGAACGTGACTACACCCAGTCGCAGCTCACCGAGGCCGGCAACTTCCTGAACCAGAATTACATCGGCTGCAGCTTCTCGCAAATCCGCGACCGCCTGCGCGGCGAATTGCGGCAACTGCACCAGGACATGAGCGCGCTGATGGCGGCGGCTCTCGCCGCGGGCGATGCAGCCGAAGCCAAGCAGGACGGTGACTATGTGATCAGCGGCGAGCATCATCTGCTGGATGTCGAGGATCTGTCGGCGGACATGAATCGCCTGCGCGGACTGTTCAACCTGTTCGAGAAAAAAACCGAGCTGCTGCAACTGCTCGAAGCGGGACGCCGCGGACAGGGCATCCATATCTTTGTCGGCAGCGAATCCGGTCTGGCCTCGCTGGACGAGTGCAGTGTGATCAGCGCCCCCTATTCCGCCGACGGCCAGGTTGTCGGCACGCTCGCGGTGGTCGGCCCGAAGCGCATGAACTACGAGCGCGTCATTCCGATCGTGGATATTACCGCGCGTCTGCTTGGCAACGCGCTTTCCCAGCACTGAAACCTGCAACTTCAACCCTGGATCCTGTACATGAGCTACCAGACCGAACCCGCATTTGCGCACGGCACGCCCGTCAAAACCGGCATACTGCTGGTCAACCTCGGCACACCCGATGCGCCCACCGCGAAGGCCGTACGGCCCTACCTGAAGGAATTCCTCAGCGATCCGCGCGTGGTCGAAATTCCCAGACCGATATGGTGGCTGATCCTGAACGGCATCATCCTCAACATCCGCCCGAAGAAATCAGCCGCAAAATATGCGTCGATCTGGACACCGGAAGGGTCGCCGCTGCGCGTACATACCGAAAAGCAGACGGTACTGCTGCGCGGCTACCTGGGCCAGCGCAACAAAACTCCGTTCGTGGTCGACTACGCAATGAGCTATGGCAGCCCATCGATCGCCGGCGTTCTGCAGAAATTCAGGGAACAGAATTGCCGGCGCGTCCTGGTCGTGCCGATGTACCCGCAATATGCCGCCAGTTCCACCGCGACCGTGTTCGACCTGGTATTCACCGCAATGCAGAATATGCGCAGCATGCCCGCGCTGCGCACCATCCGCAATTTCCACGACAACCCCGGTTACATCAAGGCACTTGCAAGCAACGTGAACGATTACTGGATGAAGAACGGCCGCCCGGAAAAGCTGGTGATGAGCTTCCACGGCGTGCCCCAGTACACGCTGGACAAAGGCGATTTTTACCACTGCGAATGCCACAAGACCGGACGTCTGCTGGCACAGGAACTCGGCCTGAAACCAGAGCAATACACCGTCAGCTTCCAGTCGCGCTTCGGCAGGGCGGAATGGATCAAGCCCTATACCACCGCAACACTGGTCAATCTCGGCAAGCAGAAAACCAGCCGCGTTGACGTGGTCTGTCCGGGCTTCGTCGCGGATTGCCTCGAGACGCTGGAAGAAATCGCGATGGAAGGCAAAACCGATTTCCAGCGCGCAGGCGGCGGCGAATACCACTACATCCCATGCCTGAACGAACGCGACGACTGGATGCACGCGCTGACCGACCTGGTGATGGACAACCTGCACGGCTGGCTGATCGAGCCTGATGCAGCAGAGCTGGAACAGGGCAGATTGCGCGCCCTTGAGATGGGCGCGAAGAAATAGGAGGGATCCTGTTCAAGCTTGGCGTTCCGTCTTCCCTGAGCGTAGCGCAACGAATTCGAAGGGAGCAAAATCAACACCTCCATGAAACACATGAAGATCAAAAAATAATGCCGGTTCAAAAACTCCCCCCCGCCGAACTACGCCTCACTGTCGCGCCCGATACGCTCGGTTTCGCCGACACATCCGAGCTGATCGGGCAAACCCTGCCATGGATCGGCCAGGATCGTGCCGAAGCAGCCGCGCGCTTTGGTCTCGCGATGGATCAGCCGGATTACAACCTGTTCGTGCTGGGCGAGGTCGGCAGCGGTCGTTCTTCGCTGCTCAGGCAGGCGATGCTGGCTGCCGCCGCGAGCAAAGCGGTGCCGCCCGACCTGTGCTATCTGCATAATTTCGATGCGCCGGAACGTCCGCACGCGCTGCGCCTGCCTGCCGGCCAGGGGCGATTGCTGCGTCAATTCATGGCACAGATGATCAAATCGCTGCAGACGGAAATACCCCGGCAGCTGGATGGTCAGGATTTCAAGGCTGAAAGCGAACTCATCGAAAAAACCTGGAAGACCGAGGAAGCCAAGGCCTATGCCGAACTTGAGGCATATGCCGAAGCCCGCAGTTTCACGATGCACCGCGAAACCGGGCACATTCTGTTCACGCTGCTGGGGAAAAAGGGGCGCGCCTATACCGAGGATGAAGTGCTTGCGTTGCCGAAAGGACGCCGTGCCGAGATCGCGCTGGCCGAACAGGAGTTGCGCGCGGAGATCGCCCGCTATTTCGACAGGACCCGGCCGCTGGAACGGATCAAGAATGAGAAATTGGCAGCATTGCGGCGCCAGATGGTAAAACCGCTGCTGGAGCACGAACTTCACGATATCCGTTCCGGGCTGAAAAAGCAGATCAAGGATGCGGTCAAGCTCGCCGCATATCTGGATCAGGTCGAACAGGATGTGCTCGAAAATCTGGAGTTGTTCAAGGTTTCCGATAGCAACGAGGAGATCAGGTCCGTGGCATTAAGCACGCTACTGTCCCGCTACCGCGTCAATCTGGTGGTGGACAACGACGGACTGAACGGCGCGCCGGTGATTGTGGAGGACAACCCCTTGTTCCGCTCGCTGTTCGGCAGCATCGAATACCAGTCGGAGAACGATGTGCTGGTAACCGATTTTTCCCGTATCCGCGCAGGCAGTTTGCACAGGGCGCACGGCGGCTTCCTGATGCTGCATATGCGCGACCTGCTGGCCGATGCCCTGGTATGGGAAAAGCTGCGGCGCTTTCTGCGCAGCGGCAGGCTGCAGATCGAGGAGCCCGGAACTGCTATCGCGCCGATTGCCGCGGTTTCGCTGGTGCCCGAGGCGGTCGATGTAGAGACCAAGATCATCATGATCGGCTCGCGAGAGCAATATTACGAGTTGCAGGAGGGCGACCCGGAGTTCGCGCGCCGCTTCCGCGTCAAGGTGGACTTTGCCGAAAGTTTTTCATCAAACGCCGGGACCCGCCGCGCCACGGCCATCTTCGTCGCGCATGCCTGCCGTAACCTTGGGCTGCCGCATTTCTCCGCAGCGGCAGTTGCGCGGCTGGTCGAGGAAGGTCATCGCAAAGTGGATGACCAGTCGCGCCACAGCGCGATCTTTGCCGAAACCGAGGCACTGCTGATGGAAAGCGCCGCGCTGTTGCGCTCCCGAGCCGGCAATCCGGCCGCGTTACCGGCGGTGAAAAATCCGCTGGTCGAAGCGCGTGATGTCGAGGCGGCGATACATGCGCGCACGCTGCGCCACGATTACCCCGACCAGCGCATGCAGCAATCGATTGTCGAAGGCGATGTACTGATCGAGTTGCAGGGAAAAACAGCCGGCCAGATCAATGCGATGACCCAGATCGACCTTGGCGATTACCGCTTTGGTTTCCCGGTGCGGATTACCGCCCGCACCTTTGCCGGCGAGGATGGCCTGCTCAACATCGAGCGAGAGGTGGAACTGTCCGGGCCGATCCACGACAAGGGCGTGCTGATCCTGCAGCACTACCTGTCAGCACTGTTTGCCCGGAACGCGCCGCTCGCACTGAACGCATCCATCGTGTTCGAACAGGAATATCACGGCGTGGAAGGTGACTCCGCTTCCTGTGCGGAACTTTATGTATTGCTTTCGTCGCTGTCCGGCCTGCCGCTTAAACAGGGTATTGCGGTGACCGGCGCGGTCAACCAGCACGGCGAAATACTGCCGGTGGGTGGCATCAACGAAAAGATCGAGGGATTTTTCCGCATTTGCGCAACGGCAGGGCTGGACGGCAGCCAGGGTGTATTGATCCCGCACCGCAACCGCCGCAACCTGATGCTGGGGCGCAACATCGCGGAGGCGGTGGAACAGGGACTGTTCCATATTCACACCGCAGAGCTTGCGGTCGAGGGCATGGAACTGCTCACCGGATATCCGATTGGCACTGCCGATCCGGCAGGCAGGTATCCGCTCGACTCCGTGCTCGGAAATGCGCAGCGCACCCTGATCGCCTACCGCCGCGCCTGCCAGGTATCGGGACACCATGAGCCGGAACAATCCAAATCGGGACACCGGCGGGTACGCTGAAACGACGATACGGAACAACCGATGAATCCCGACAATCCTTCTGCGAACCCGATAGGCGTGTTCGATTCCGGCGTGGGCGGACTCGCGGTACTGAAGGAAATCCGCCGCGAGTTGCCGGGCGAAGACCTGCTGTATGTGGCTGATTCCGCGCATGCGCCGTATGGCGATAAAACCACCCGGCAGATCGAGGCCCGATCGATTGCGATTGCGGAATTTCTGGTCAGCCGGCACGCCAAGGCCATTGTCGTAGCCTGCAATACAGCGACCGGTGCCGCGGTCGAAACGCTGCGCGCAAGATTCTCTCTACCCATCGTCGCGATGGAACCGGCCGTCAAACCCGCAGCGGCGCACACAAAAACAGGGGTAATCGGGGTGCTGGCCACCAGCCGGACGATCACAAGCGAAAACTTCGCAAAACTGCACCAGCGTTTTGGCGCGGACGTCAAAATTCTGATGCAGGCCTGCCCTGGGCTGGTCGAACAGGTCGAGGCGGGAAAACTGTCCGCTCACGAAACCCGTGCGCTGGTGGAAAGATATGTGCTGCCTTTGTTTGAGCAGCATGCCGATACCATCGTGCTGGGCTGTACCCACTACCCGTTTCTGGCCCCGCTGATCCGCGAGATCGCCGGCGCTGCGGTCACCATCATTGATCCGTCCCCGGCAATTGCGCGCGAACTGCGCCGGCGCCTGAGCAGCGCAGCGCTGTTGTCAGCAGGACCCCCGGCCGGCAGCGTGCGCTTCTGGAGCAGCGCGAACTCGGAAACGTATCGCCGGTTGATTTCCGGATTGTGGAACGCCGAGATTGAACTGCAACAGTTACCGGACAGCCCTGAAAAGACTGCAGTCTGAAGTCCGGTTTTCGACTTCCGCACTTTTCTCCTTCGCCCAGCCCCTAAGCTTTTGCTGCGACCCCGGACATCCGTCGGCGGCGCCAAATTCCGAATGTAAAAATCGACTTGAAAATTGTCGCCGAACATCCATATTGGAACTACCAGCAGGAAATTATTGCGATGCTGGACAAATTCTCATATTTCAACTTTTATATTGGAGAACGATCATGAATATAGTGAAATGGGATCCATTCGTGGAATTGGAAGATGTGTCTAAGCAGCTGAACCGGATTTTCGGCAGATTCCCGGCTCGTTCCGAGCCGGCGCGCGAATTGCTTGCCACGGCCGACTGGGCACCCAGCGTCGATATCGCCGAGACCGAAACGGCATATTTGATCAAGAGTGAAATTCCCGGCGTAAACAGGGAAGATGTCAAGGTCAACATCGAAAACGGCATGCTCACGATGAGCGGCGAACGCAAGCAGGAAAAGGAAGAGAAGGGCAAGAAATTCCACCGCGTCGAGCGTTCCTATGGCAGTTTCATGCGCAGCTTCCGGTTGCCGGATAATGTAGACGAAGCGGCGGTCAAGGCCGAATTCAAGGACGGCATGCTGAACGTCACACTGCCAAAGACCACCCAACCAAAAAACAAGGCGATCTCGATTAACGTTTCATAACATCTCTGCAGCCCCGCCCCTGCGGGCGGGGTTGCGCGGGGAAAGTTTCCGCCGGAAACGGCGGCTTTATTCGTCGCTCAGATGGGGCGTAACTCCCTCTGCAGGTTCGCCGGTTTCCGGGTCTATCCAGCTTGATATACCGATTTCCTCCTCGGCATCTTCCAGAGACTCGCCTTCTTCATATTCGCTTTCGCCCTGCACTTCCATATCCTGCTCGGCTTCGAGCAGAGTGGCATAAGGGCCATACTCCTTCCCGGTGAGTTTGTCCTGCCAGTAAAAGCCATCCGGCCGTTCAATTATCTTGGCCGGTACGGTTTCGGACGGTGCGGCGGATGCTTCAGTCTTGGTCTTGGACTTGGGGTTGGACTTGGTCATCGTTACCTCCATATTGCATGACCTGCAGGCGGGTAACCTGCAAATACCGATTTACAATTTGATGAAGTGTTCCCGGTAATGTTTCATCTCGCTGATGGATTCGTAGATATCGGCCAGCGCTTCGTGCTTGCCGTGCTTTTTGATTCCCTGGGCGATATCGGGTTTCCAGCGCTTTGCCAGTTCCTTGAGGGTGCTGACATCGAGGTTGCGGTAATGGAAATATTCTTCCAGTTTCGGCATCCAGCGTGCCAGGAAGCGCCTGTCCTGACAGATCGAGTTGCCGCACATCGGAGAGGTGCGGATCGGCACATATTCGGCGAGGAATTCAAGCATCCGGGCTTCCACCATCGCTTCATCCAGGTTGGACGCCTTCACCTTGTCGATCAGTCCGGATTTGGCATGGGTAGACTTGTTCCACGCATCCATGCCGTCCAGCACGCTGTCGGGCTGATGCACGACCAGCACCGGCGCTTCCGCGATCGTTTCCAGGTTGTTGTCGGTGATTACCAGTGCGACCTCGATGACCCGGTCGGTGTCCGGCACCAGACCGGTCATTTCCATGTCTATCCAGATAAGGTAGTTTTGGTTTTGTGCCATAATTCGTGCAATCGTGATGGGAACGCTGTGACGCGTATTGTGTCACAACCCCGCCTGCTTCGAACACTGAAATAACGACCCCCTATGACTGCATCGCAATTCACTTACGTTTTCATCGCCGCGCTGGCGGCAACCACGCTTGCCAAACTGTGGCTGGCGCGCCGCCATCTGGCACACATCGCTTCGCACCGCAGTGCCGTGCCGGATGCATTCCACGAAATCATCCGGATAGCCGAGCATCAGAAGGCTGCCGACTACACGTCGGCCAAGACGCGCTTCGACATGCTGGGCACCCTGTTTGACGCGGTGCTGCTGTTGGCATTTACCGTCGGCGGCGGCATTCAGTTCATCGCCGACAGGTGCAACAGCTGGTTCAGCGCTCCGATCGCACAGGGCGTCGCCACCATCGTCGCGGTGCTGGTGCTGTATTCCGTGCTTGAAGCCCCGTTCAATATCTATCGCACCTTCGTGATCGAGGCACGCTTCGGCTTCAATAAAATGACCTTCCGGCTGTACCTGCTGGATGCGCTCAAAGGCATGCTGATCGGCGCAGTCCTCGGCTTGCCGCTGCTATCTGGCGTGCTGTGGCTGATGGGCCGCATGGGCAGTTACTGGTGGCTGTATGTGTGGGTCGTGTGGGTGGTATTCAATCTGCTGATCCTGTTTATCTACCCGTCCTTTATTGCACCGCTGTTCAACAAATTCTCTCCGCTGCAGGACGAGACGATGAAGGCACGCATCGAGTCTCTGCTCAGGCGCTGCGGATTTACCGCACAGGGGCTGTTCGTGATGGACGGTTCGAAGCGCAGCGCCCACGGCAATGCCTACTTCACCGGTTTCGGCAAAACCAAGCGCATCGTGTTTTTCGATACCCTGCTGGAGCGCCTCAGCATCAACGAAGTCGAGGCGGTGCTGGCGCATGAACTCGGTCACTTCAAGCGCCGCCATGTGGTGAAACGCATCGTGGCAACCTTTGCGCTTAGCCTGGTGTTCCTGTGGGTGCTCGGCCTTCTGATGCAGACCACCTGGTTCTATCAGGGGCTGGGCGTCACCACGCCGAACACCGCGCTCGCGCTGTTGCTGTTCTTCATCACGCTTCCGGTATTCAGCTTCCTGCTGGGGCCCGTGATATCGGCCTACTCGCGCAAGCACGAGTTCGAAGCTGACGCCTATGCCGCGAAGCAGACCGATGCCGGCGACCTGGTCAGCGCACTGGTCAAGCTTTACCAGGACAATGCGGCAACCCTGACGCCCGATCCGCTTTATTCACGGTTTTACGATTCGCATCCCCCGGCCATGGTGCGCATTTCACATTTGCAATCCGCACATGCCTGAACCTGATACATCAACAAGGAGGACCTTCATGAAACAGATCGCAACCCTGATTTTCCCCGCCATGATGCTGCTGGGCGCTGCCGCTTCGGCTTCGGCCAATCCTTTTCCAAACGGCAATCCACAGACCGGGGAGAAGCTGTTTGCGCAATACAATTGCAACCAGTGCCATAACGCAATTATGGGAGGCGACGGCAACAAGATTTTCACCCGCCCGAACCGCATCAGGAACACCCCGGAAGGGCTGATTGAGCAGATCGGCATCTGCAGCGGCAACGTGAAAGCGCACTTTACGCCTCAGGAAACGCAGGACATCGCTTCATACCTCAACATATTTTACAAGTTCAAGTGAGCAGGCCATGAGCACAGCAAGTGACTTGACCTGCAGGCACTGCAAACCCTGCGAAACCGGCACGCCGCCGCTTTCTAACAAGGAAGCCGACAGCCTGATGCAGCAAATCACGGGCTGGCAGCGCTATGACCACCTGATCAGCAAGACCTTCCATTTCAAGGATTATTACCAGACCATCGCTTTCGTGAATGCGGTCGCATGGCTGTCGCACTCCGAGGATCATCACCCCGAAATCACCGTCACCTATAACAGCTGCCGTGTGGAGTACACCACCCATTCCGTGCACGGGTTGTCGGAAAACGATTTCATCTGCGCCGCCAAAGTGGACGCGCTGTTGAAGATTTGATGCGCGCGCCTGATTTCAATTCGAAGGTGAGACAAGGCGGCAACGAGTGAACGCCGATGGCAGTGCAAGCAGCACGACGATGTGTGAACGGGGCAGCCAGCGAAGTATCACCGATGAACTGGAATCGGGACAAATAATTGCCGCGTTCGGCCGCCAGTATCTGGTTCGCCTTGCTGACGGCAGCGAAATCGCCTGCCTGACGCGCGGCAAGAAAAGCGAAGTGGCATGCGGTGATCTGGTCGAAATCCGGCGCACCGCTGACGCGACTGCCGGAGATGGCGCTCAGGGCGTAATCGAACGCGTCGCGCCGCGCCGCTCGCTGCTGCATCGCTCGGACGCCTACCGTGAAAAACTCATCGCAGCAAACGTCACGCAGATCATCGTGGTCGTCGCAGCTGAACCGTCTTTCAGCGACGAGTTGCTGGCACGCTGCCTGGTCGCCGCATACGACCAGAAGCTCGAGGTGCTGATCGTGCTGAACAAATGCGACCTGTCCGCTGCCGCCGCGGCCGCTCGCAAGCGCCTCGCCCCCTATTCCGCGATCGGCTACCGGGTTCTGGAAATCAGCGCGAAACAGGATGTGTCCGCGCTGCGCCCGTTCCTGCAAGGCAACACCAGCGTGCTGGTCGGGCAATCCGGGATGGGGAAATCCACGCTGATCAACTCGCTGCTGCCCGGCGCGCAGGCCGCCACCCGGGAAATTTCGGCGGTGCTGGATTCCGGCAAGCACACCACCACGCACGCGCGGCTATACCGGATCGATGCGAATAGTTCGCTGATCGACTGTCCCGGGGTTCAGGCCTTCGGCCTGCATCACCTGAGCTTCGGCGGTATAGAGCAGGGCTTTGTCGAATTTTCGGACTATCTGGGCCAGTGCCGATTTCACGATTGCCATCACCTTCATGAACCGGGCTGCGCATTGCGCAAAGCGGCCGAGGAAGGAAAAATCGATGCGCGCAGGCTGGAACTGTTCCAGCAAATCGCCGGACACAAGTCCTAGCTGCGCGGGTCCTGCCTAGATCAGAAGGGGCGGCTCGTTCATCAGCGCGATCTGCTCGCGCAATTCCAGGATACGGTCCTGCCAGTAGCGTTGCGTATTGAACCAGGGAAATGCCGCTGTAAACGCGGGATCCTCCCAGCGCCGCGCGATCCATGCGGCATAGTGGATCAGCCGCAGCGTGCGCAATGCTTCGACCAGATGCACTTCGCGGGGGCTGATGTCGGAAAAATCCTCGTAACCTGCCATCAGGTCGGAAAACTGCCGTGCCATGTCCACGCGCTCGCCTGAAAGCAGCATCCACAGATCCTGGATAGCCGGGCCCATGCGGCTGTCGTCGAAATCCACGAAGTGAGGGCCGTCATCGGTCCACAGCACATTGCCGACATGGCAATCGCCGTGCAGACGTATATTCTTCACGCTGCCGGCGCGGTCGTAGCAGCGCCGCACACCGTCTAGCGCCTGCGCAACCACGCCGCGATAGACTTCTGCCAGTTCTGCCGGAATGAAGTCGTGCGTCAGCAGGAACTCGCTCGGTTCGATGCCGAAACGCTCGATGTCGAGCGTGGGTCGATAGCGGTAAGGATCCAGCGCACCGACGGCATGGATGCGCCCGATAAAGCGGCCCATCCATTCCAGCGTGTCGCGGTTATCCAGTTCCGGCGCATGACCGCCGTGCCTGGGGAACACTGCAAAACGAAAACCGTTGAACTCGTGCAAGGTATTGCCGTTGATTTCCAGTGCCGGCACCACCGGGATCTCGCGCTCAGCCAGCATCGCGACAAACGCGTGCTCCTCCAGTATTTCGGCGTCTGTCCAGCGCTCCGGCCGATAAAACTTGGCGATCAGCGGAGGGCCTGCTTCCGTCCCCGCCTGATAGACCCGGTTCTCATAGCTGTTGAGGCCAAGCAATCGTCCATCGCCGTTGAAACCGATGCTGTCCAGCGCATCCAGAACGATATCCGGGGTAAGCTCGGAAAATGGCTGTGTCTGCATATCCCGATTGTACGGCAGGTGGGCATGCGCCTGTTGCACAAACCCGCGCATGAATCAGCCGAAGGAAGCGGCATATTGAATGCGGATTCAACTATCAGAGTTCACGATGCCATCGTTGTCGGCCACGACAAGATGGACTAATTCAGTCGGGTTTGAGCCCCGACAACTGTCTCGTGGTGATCATGCATTCTGCTTGTCCGTATACAAATAGATGGCTGCAACAAATACACACATTTTAGGAAACTATTCGCTATTGTATCAATCTAAGGTTGTAGTATTATTTGATAGCAGGCTCAGTAACCTTAATAATTAAACTTCTTCAGGAGAGAGAAATCATGGAAGAGCATCTGGACACCAAAAACTTGAGAATCGTGCAGCAGGAAAA
>Ga0316575_10000028_pt1 | contig 35473 bp, 28 predicted proteins | sample J5NA_FD_203072 | JGI IMG/M metagenome (GOLD analysis project Ga0316575, IMG submission 203072) | Rhizosphere microbial communities from salt marsh grasses in Alabama, United States - J5-7_050615r2r3 | ecosystem: Host-associated > Plants > Roots > Rhizosphere | place: USA: Alabama | collected...
GGGTTGCGAACATTGGGGAGAATACGTCGTCGCATTGCCGACGCGGAGCGCCGTCCATCAACATTCCCTGAGCGTTCGCCATCGCGACGCCGTAGAATCGGGTCGCTCGGAGACCCGAGGAGACCCGCGATACGGGCAGGCGAACCGCCAAGGGTGGTGACACGGCATGGAGCTGAGGTCCGATCGACGCGGCCTCCTCTCGCGCGTGTGGCACACGATCGGCAACGTCGGCGTTCCGCCGTTGCGCGCGGGCGAGCACCGTACCGTCGTCGCGACCAATCAGTTCGCGGCGCTCGCGAGCCTCGGCGCCGTTCCGTACATCGTGTACTTCCTCGCGAACCTGCCGGAGATGCGCCAGCCCGCGGTCACCACGCTCGTGCTCGTCGGGTGGTGGGGCGTGACCATCCTGCTCAACGCCCGCAAGCAGTACCTCGTCGCTTCGGTGATCGCGATCTTCGCGTTCGAACTCCAGCTGGCGAACCTCGCGCACTGGTTCACCACGGAATCCGGGTTCCACTACTTGCTCTTCGCTGGCGGAATGCTGACCTTCATGCTGTTCCGCACCCGGGAGTGGTCGGTGCGGGGGACCTTCATCATCGTCTCCGTGGTGATCTTCCTGTACTGCGAAGCGCAATGGCCGCCGTCGTCCCGGCATCACGAATTCGGCTCCTACGCCGTCACCGTTCTGCTCGTCACCAACGTCCTCGCGACGGTCCTGCTCCTGTACGTCGTCGCGCGGTTCGACATGCACTACTACGAGCGCGAGCGCCGTCGCAACGCGGAACTGCTCGACGCGGCGCAGGTCGCGGCCCAGACGGACGCTCTCACCGACGTGTACAACCGGCGCGGCATCGCCCCGGTGCTCAGCGCGGTGGTGCGCCGGGGCGACTACGCGCTCGCCCTGGTCGACCTCGACCGGTTCAAGCTCATCAACGACCGGCTCGGCCACGGCGCCGGCGACGTCGTGCTGTCCAACGCGGCGAGGACGCTGGTGAAGTCGGTGGGCGACGACGGGGTCGTCGCACGGTGGGGCGGCGAGGAGTTCCTCGTCGTGATCCCCGGGCGCTCGCTCGAGGATGCGGACGCCATCATGGAGCGAGCGCGGGCGGACATGGAGGCGGAGTACGGAGCCCCGGACTCCATCGCCCGCGTCACCATCTCCGTCGGGCTCGCGCACGCGCAGAGATTCACGGGCAAGGAGGAGACGCTGCGTCTCGCCGACGCCAACCTCTACGAGGCGAAGTCGTCCGGGCGCAATCTCGTGGTCAGCGGAAGACTCGCCGCGGTCGATCGCGACTAGCCCGTCGCCACGGAGTGCCGAGTTCCCGCGAGGTCTCCGAGTGTGGCCCTAGAGTGGAACCGTTGCGAGGGAAGAGGTTCCGTCGTCATGGCCGATTCGGAGCGGGTCGAGACCCGTGCCCTGCACACGTGGATCACGCGCGTCTTCGACGGACCCGAGGCGAACCAGGGTGAGGAGCGCGAAGCCCTCTCCACGACGCGAGCCGTCCTCGGCTTCTCCCTGTTCACGACGGTGTTCTACCTCGTCTACTACGTCTCGACCGATGCGACGGCGTTCAGGCCCGCGATCGCCACGAACGTCGGCTTCGCAACCGCGTACTCGGTCGGCTTCCTCCTCGTTCACCTCGGCATCCGGCTCGCCGCCGCCGTGCTCGCCCTCAGCTCGGCGGTCACGCACATCCTGATCAGCACGTGGTTTCTCGGCTCGCCGGCGGGCCTCCACGTCCTCCTTCTCGTGATGGGGCAGGTCGTGTTCATGGTGTTCACCGACGCTCAGCGCGTGTACCGCTGGCTCTTCTTCGGTCTCGCGGCGGCGGTATTCGCCTACTGCCAGTTCGCGCTCGAACCCGCCTACTCGCTCCTCGACGTCCCGGACGGCACAGCGCGCTACCTGTTCTCATACAACGCCGCGGGGACCGGACTCCTCCTGACCCTGCTCGCGGCCGTCGCTCATAGCCGGGGCCGCGTCGCCGCGGCCGAGGCCAACAACGCCGCATCCCGCGCTCGCTTCCTCGCCAACACGGACCCGCTCACCGGGCTCGCGAACCGGCGCCCCGTCGCCGACGAGCTCGACCGCGTCAGCGCGAGCGGCGACTACTGCGTCGTCGTCGCCGATCTCGACAACTTCAAAGAGCTCAACGACCTCCACGGCCACCTCTGCGGAGACCAGGTCCTCGCAGCCGTCGGGCGCACGCTCCACGACCACGTCCGGGAGTTCGACACGGTCGGGCGGTGGGGAGGCGAGGAGTTCATCTTTGTCCTTCCGGGCACGAGTGTCGACGACGCCGTGCGATTCGCCGAGCGCCTCCGGGCCGCCGTCGCCGCGTGCGTGGTCGAGTGCGGCGGACACGAGCACAGCGTGACCGCTTCGTTCGGCGTCGCGGACGGAGTCGACGACGGCATGTCTCACCGGGTGGTTCGTCGTGCGGACGACGCGATGTACGAGGCGAAGCAGGCCGGCCGCAACTGCGTACGCGCCCGGCCTCTCTCCAGCGTCGTGCTAGAACCGCCGACGTCCGAGATGCCGACCGTCGGGCGCGATCGTCGCCGGCCCAAGGCATAGCCTCCTCCCATGACCTCCGACGCCTCGAGTGCCCGCGCGCGCGGCGCCGGGAACGTCGCCGGCGTGATCATCGTGGCCATTCTCGCCGCCTCCGCGTGCGGGTGGTTGGGCCTGTGGCAATGGGATCGCGCGCACACGCGCGCGGAGGTCGTGCGCGAGCAGAATCCGCAGCCGATCGCCGACGTCCTCGCGCCGTCCTCGGACGCCGCCGATGCCCTGGGACGCGCCGTCACGGTGTCGGGAACGTGGGGGGACGACGCGGCGCTCGTGTGGGGTCGAGAGGTCGACGGCGTCCCGTCAGTGTTCCTCGTCCGGTCGCTCATCGTCTCCGGCGACATGACGGGCACCGGCGACCGGGCGACGCTCGCCGTCATCGTCGGGCACCGGGCCGCAGACGACGCGGCGTGCCCGGACGACTCGACCGGCGTCGTGACCGTCACGGGCTACTTCCGTTCGTCCGAGGCGCCTCCCACGCGTCCGGCCGCGGTGGAGCCGGCCGTCTGCGCCCTGCCCAACACGGACGTCGTCTCGGTCGCGGAGTTCGCGAGGACGTGGGAGGGGCCGCTGTACTCCGCGGTGCTCGTCTCCGACGACGGCTCCGCCTCGTGGGCGCCGCTGCCCGAGCGTCCGCCGATCACGCGGCTCAACCTGCAGAGCGTCGCGTACGCCGCGGAATGGTGGGCGTTCGGGGTGTTCGCGCTGGTGCTCGCCGCGCGCTGGGTGCGGGACAATGGACGCGGACGGACGACCGGCGACCAGGGAGAGACGGATGGCTGACGGAAAGATACGGGGTGCGCTTCGGCGCTACCAGGTGATGGCGATCGTCACGGGATCGTTCCTCCTGCTTCTCACTGCGGCGACGATCATCAAGTACGGCGCGAGCGTATCCAACGACACCGCGTTGTCGTTCATCTCCGGCATCGGCATCACGCACGGATTCATCTACATGGTCTACCTCGTCACCTGTGGTGATCTCTGGACGCGGGTGAAGTGGCCGTGGCGGCGCCTCGCGTCCCTCGTCCTCGGTGGCGTCGTCCCCGGCCTCTCGTTCGTCGTGGAGAGGCGCGTGACACGCGAGCTCAACTCGGCGGGCGGCGAATGAGTCACCGGCCGGTCCTCGTCGTCGACCTCGGAGCCCAGTACGCCCAGCTCATCGCGCGCCGTGTGCGCGAGGCGAACGTTTACTCGGAGATCGTCCCGCATTCCATGAGTGCGGCCGACATGCTCGCCAAGGACCCCGCGGCGATCATCCTGAGTGGCGGCCCGTCGTCCGTGTACGAGGACGGCGCCCCCGACGTCGACCCCGCGCTGTTCAACGCCGGGGTGCCGGTGATGGGCATCTGCTACGGCTTCCAGCTCATGGCGCGCGCGCTCGGCGGCACCGTCGCGAAGACCGGACTCCGGGAGTTTGGCCGCACCACCGCGACCGTGACCGAACGCGGCGCGTTCCTCGGCTCGAGCCCGGACGAGCAGTCCGTGTGGATGTCGCACGGCGACGCCGTCCACGAGGCCCCGCCCGGCTTCCGCGTCCTCGCGACGACCGACGGATCGCCCGTCGCCGCCTTCGAGAACGCCGACCTGCACATGTGCGGCACGCAGTGGCATCCCGAGGTGCGCCACACGCCGCTCGGCCAGGAGGCCCTCGCGGCCTTCCTCACCGACGTCGCGGGGATCGACCCCGACTGGACCAACGCCGGGATCATCGACGAACAGGTCGCCCGGATCCGCGAGCAGGTGGGCACCTCGCCCGTCATCTGCGGTCTGAGCGGCGGCGTCGATTCCGCCGTCGCGGCGGCGCTCGTGCAGAAGGCGGTCGGCGACCAGCTGACGTGCGTGTTCGTCGACCACGGGCTGCTCCGCGAGGGGGAGGCCGAGCAGGTCGAGCGCGACTTCGTCGCCGCCACGGGGGTGCGCCTCGTCGTCCGCGACGCCAAGGCCCGGTTCCTCGGCGCGCTCGCCGGCGTCACCGACCCGGAGGACAAACGCAAGGCGATCGGCCGCGAGTTCATCCGGGAGTTCGAGGCCGCGGCGCGCGACATCGTCGCCGAGGACGGGGCGGACGAGGCGAGGTTCCTCGTCCAGGGCACGCTCTACCCCGACGTGGTGGAATCCGGGGGAGGCGACGGCGCGGCCAACATCAAGAGCCACCACAACGTCGGCGGCCTGCCGGATGACCTCGACTTCGCGCTCGTCGAGCCGCTGCGCGCCCTCTTCAAGGACGAGGTCCGCGCCGTCGGGCTGGAGTTGGGGCTCCCCGAGCCGATCGTCTGGCGCCAACCGTTCCCCGGTCCGGGTCTCGGCATCCGGATCATCGGCGAGGTCACCGAGCCTCGCCTCGCGATCCTGCGCCGCGCAGACGCCATCGCGCGCGAGGAGCTGAGCGCCGCCGGGCTCGACCGCGATATCTGGCAGTGCCCCGTGGTGTTGCTCGCCGACGTCCGCAGCGTCGGCGTCCAGGGGGACGGCCGGACGTACGGCCACCCCATCGTCCTCCGACCCGTCTCGAGCGAGGACGCCATGACGGCGGACTGGTCGCGCGTGCCGTACGAGACGCTCGCGCGCATCTCGACGCGCATCACGAACGAGGTCGCGGAGGTCAACCGCGTCGTGCTCGACGTGACGAGCAAGCCTCCCGGCACCATCGAATGGGAGTAATTCCGCCAGCGACACACTGGCGAAAAACGGGACGAGTCGCCCAAAGAGTTCTGCTCGCCGTGCCAATGTGGGCTCGGTCTTCTACAGTGGATGAGTCCTCGGCCGACGAAGGTGGCGGGGGACGATCCATTCCTAACCCGGGCGGGGCACACTACCGAAGCGAAGCGGTAGGACGCGTGAGGGAGCGTCTCGTGAACGAGACAGACGAGGGCGGCGTATCCGCGGCGATGCGCGGCGTCTTCAGCGCGCTCTGGTCGTCGCTCACGCGGCGTCGAACCGTCAAGTTCGGCGTGAACGAGGGTTTCCTGATCCAGGGCGCGCTCGCGATGGTCGGCTACGGCGTGTTCTTCGCGGTGTACGACCCCGGCGGCCTCGCGCCCTTGATAGGTGTGGCGATCCTCGCCCTCGGCGCGTACCTCCTCGGTCTCTTCCTCGCGCTCCACGGCAACCCCAATGCCGCGGGCGTCGTCGCGCTGCTCATGCCGTTGCAGGTTGCGTTCGTGTTCTCGTGGGCGCTGTCGCGGGAAGCGGGCGTCCACCTGATGCTGCTCGCCGGTGCTTCCGCGGTCTTCACCGCGCTCTCATCCGAGTGGAAGGGCATCCGCACCATCGTCGTCGTCGCGAACGTCGCGGTGTTCGCGACGATCCAGACCTTCGCCACGCTCGACAAGGCCTGGTATCGGCTGCCCGATCACGTTCTCCACCTCCTGTTCCTCACGAACGCGATCGCGGCGGCGATCCTGCTGTACCTGTACGCGGGCGCGGTGCAGTCGCGCTCGGATCGCGCCCAGCAGCTCGCCACGCTCGCCCTGAAGCACGCGGGCGACCTCGCCGAGACGGACGCGCTCACGGGGCTCGCGAATCGCCGCCCCGCGATGGCGCGGCTCGAAGAACTCTCGCGTCCGGGGCGCCGGAAGTACTGCCTCGCCCTCCTCGACTTCGACCACTTCAAACGGCTCAACGACGAATACGGGCACTCGTGCGGCGACCAGGTGCTGTCGGTCGTCGGCCGCGAGATCAACAAGAGCGTTCGCCAGGCCGACATGATCGCCCGCTGGGGCGGCGAGGAGTTCCTCATCCTGCTGCCGGATACGCGCCTCGGGGACGCGACGCGCCTCATGGAGCGCGTGCGCCGTTCCGTCGACGAGTCCGAGATCTTCTGCGGCCAGCACAACCACCACGTCACCGTGTCGATCGGAGTGATCGAAGGCACGGGCGACGGGCAGTCGCAGGAGGCGATCAAGCGCGCCGACGCCGCGCTGTACGAGGCGAAGGACGCGGGCCGCAACCAGGTCCGGTCTCACGCCGCCCCGGTATAGCGGGGCGCGCGGCTAACGGTCGCGGACGAGCGCGACGAGCGCGGACACGAGGATCCACGCGCCCAGCACGGCCAGCGTGAGGATCGCGAGCAGCTCCATGTCGAACGAGTAGCCGTTGAGGCGGGCGATGACGCCGGCGCCGAAGGCGACGACGGCGAGCCCCCACAGCATCGTGGTGATGCGACGGGACAGCGGTCGGTAGACGACGGGGCGAATCCGGGTGGTCATGTCAGCGCTCCTCGACGGAGATGGTGGCGTGCGGTGTGGTCAGGTGAACGGTGACGACGTCTCCAGTGTCGAGCGTCGTGTAGAGCGTCCCGTCGGCGCGATCGAGGTCGCACGTGACGTTGCGCCCCTCGAAGGCCAGCGTTCCGGTCACGTCGGACGCGGACTCGAACCGGAGGGACGCGTGGCGGGGGACCGACAGGACCGCGCTCGAGGAGGTCACCGTGACGTCTGTCGCCACGGATGACACGTCGATGCGAGGCGCGTCCGACGCGACGTCGACGTTCCCGTCGAAGTCCCGGCAGCTCACGCCCGTCGACGAGGAGTCGTACCAGCCGTGCCCGCCGCCGACGGTGTGGGTCACCCCGTCGACCGTGAACGTGACGCCATTGTCGGCGAAATCGAGGATGCGCGGGAAGACCGAGAGGCCGATCACCCATCCGACGATGAGCGTAGTCGCGAGGAAGCCCAGGAATCCGACGCGGCGGCCGGCGGCGCCGGCGATCACGATGCCGGAGCCGACGATCACGACCGCGACGGCGAACCACGCCTCGACGGGGGAGACGGAGAGGGTGCCCTCGCGGTCGAGGAACCATACGGCGGCCGCGGCGAAAACGAAGGCGGACAAGATGAGCAGGTAGATCGCCGAGCCGGGACCAGGGGTCCGCGGGCGCGGGACGTAGACGGGCGCCGGCGCGTCCGCGACATCCCCGGGCTCCTCCGGCGCCGCACCGGGCGCGGTAGCCGTCGGGGCGGTCGCTCGCGCCGAGGCCGGTGGCACCGCGTAGACCGGGTCCGCGACCGGCGTTCCCGGCGCGCGGGGAGCGCGCGGGGGTCGCGGGCCTCCGCGGCGCGTCACGGCCGTGACGACGAGGACCACGATTCCGGCGATGACGGCGAGCGAGAGGAGGCCCCAGACGATGCCGAACGGGAACCCGCCCCAGTCCCCCCTGCGGAACCACACGCCCGGCCCGGAGTTTCCGCCGATGATGGCGAAAAGGGCGATCATCAACAGCGCGCCGATGTTCGGCGTACCCCGGCCGAAGTCCTGGATGATGATTCGGCCTTCCCGATCGGGCAGAAGCGCCCATGCCGCCGCGTAGAGGGCGAGGAACAACCCGCCGGTGACGAAGAAGAGGACGACGGCGATGATGCGGCCGGGGACGCGATCGAGGCCGATACGATCGCCGACCCCCTCGACGACGCCGCCGAAGACGCCGTGCTCGCCGCGGGTGATGCCCCAGTCGCGGATCGTGGTGAAGAGTGCCGCCTCCCGGCGGGAGTTGTCATCGGTGCCGCTCACGTCGCCCTCCTTGTTGGGTCGACACCATCGTCCACCGAGCGGCGAACCTCTGCCATGAGGTAATCCCCTGAGGTCGACCCTGATCTTCCGCGATGGGGCCCTGATATCGCGACAAACCGCGAGACTAGCGCACCCCGTTGTGTGACCATTGGACCGTGGCGAACTCCGCGAACATCCGGTTGGCGCGGCCTCTCGAGAGGCGGGCGCCTGGCCCACGCTGGCCGAGCGCGCTCGTCGGCGCCGCCATGCTCCTCGCGGCCGTCTCGCTCGCGGCGTCGCGATACGGATGGCCGCGGCCGGGCCCGTGGGTCGTTCCTCTTCTCGCCTACATCATCGGAACGGCGCTCGTATGGAGCCCCCTCGACTCGGCATCGGTGGAGGACGCGCTGCGGCCGGAGGTGGTCGTCGGACTGTTCTCCCGGGATCACTGGGCGCGGGTGCTCGTCGGCCTCGGCCTCGCGATCTCGTCGATGGCCTGGTTCGCCCGCTGGCCGTTCACGGACCAGCCCGTCGTCCGCGTCGTGGTCGACATCGGGACGCTGATCCTCGCGGCCGTCCTCCTGCTCGGGCCGTGGCTGCTGCGGCTCGCCCGCCAGGTGCGCGTGGAGCGCGCCGAGCGTATTCGCGAGTTCGAGCGCGCGGAGATCGCCGCGCACTTGCACGACTCCGTGCTCCAGACGCTCACGCTCATCCGCAAGAACGCGGACGATCCCGCGGCCGTCGCGACGCTCGCCCGGGCGCAGGAACGCGACCTACGCGGCTACCTGTACCAGGACCGACGCACCGCGGAGGAGTCCGTGGCCGTCGCGCTCGCGTCCGCCATCAGCGCGGTCGAGGATTCCCACGCCGTGGTCATCGAGGTGGTCTCCGTCGGCGACGCGCCGACGGACAAGCGCCTGCGCGCCGCCGTCGCCGCGGCGAAGGAGGCGGCGTCGAACGCGGCCAAGCACGGCGAGTCGCCGATCTCCGTGTACGCGGAGCTGTCGAGCGACCGGTACGAGATCTTCGTGCGCGACTCCGGTCCGGGATTCAACCCCAAACGCATCCCCGCGGACCGACTGGGCATTCGCGAATCGATCATCGGCCGGGTCGAGCGTCACGGCGGCACCGCGGCAGTAACGTCGAAGAAGGGCGAGGCGACCGAGGTCCACATCTCCGTGCCGAGACGCACGGACAACGGGAAGGCAGGACGATGAGCGAGAAGGTACGGGTGGTGATCGTCGACGACCACGACGTCATCCGCGTCGGCGTCAAGCAGTCGCTGGGGGACGGAGTAGAGGTGGTGGGCGAGGGCCGCGACGTGGAGACGGCGATCGAGGCCATCGCCACGGCCAAGCCGGACGTGGTGATCCTCGACGTTCACCTTCCCGGCGGCATAGGCGGAGGGGCTCTCGATGTCCTCGACGCCTGCCTGAAGAAGTCCGATCCGCCGCGCTTCCTCGCGCTGTCCGTGTCGGACGCCGCGGAGGACGTCGTCGCCGTCGTCCGTGCCGGGGCTCGCGGCTACGTCACCAAGTCGATCTCGGGACCGGAACTGACCGACGCGGTCGTCCGCGTCGCGCAGGACGACGCCGTGTTCTCGCCGCGGCTCGCGGGTTTCGTCCTCGACGCCTTCGGAGCGTCCGCGGGGGATATCGCCGTCGCCGACGAGGACCTCGACAAACTGACGGCGCGCGAGCAGGAAGTGATGCGCCTGATCGCCCGCGGCTACTCGTACCGGGAGGTCGGGGAGAAGCTCTTCATCTCCATCAAGACTGTCGAGACCCACGTGAGCGCGGTTCTGCGCAAGCTCCAACTGTCCAGCCGCCACGAGCTCGCGCACTGGGCGGCGCAACGCCGCATCGTCTAGCGTCTCCGTCGCCCCGCGGCGTCGCGCCCACGGCCTAGACTCGACGCGTCATGGAACCTCGACCCGACGCCCCTCCTCCCCTCACCGAGGGCCTCAACCCCGAGCAGGCCGAGGCCGTCGCGTACCGCGGCCCGGCACTGTTGATCATCGCGGGCGCCGGGTCGGGAAAGACCCGGGTGCTGACGCATCGCATCGGGCACCTCCTTGCGACGGGGCGCGCCCGGCCGCATTCCATCCTCGCCATCACCTTCACGAACAAGGCGGCGGCGGAGATGCGGGATCGGGTCGGATCCCTCGTCGGGCCCGAGTCGCGCGGGATGTGGGTGGCGACCTTCCACAGCGCGTGCGTGCGCATACTCCGGGCGGAGCACGACGCGGCGGGGCTGACCTCGTCGTTCTCGATCTACGACACGGCCGACTCGGTCAACCTCATGAAACTCGTGCTCAAGCACGAGAACGTCGACGCGAAGAAGTTCACCGCGAAGACCGTGCTCGCGCGCGTGGGCCAGTTCAAGGACGAACTGCTCTCGCCCGCCGAGGCCGTCGTCCTCACCGAGGGCGCGCCCCGCTACTCGCTCGACCACGTCGCGGGGATCGCGTACGCCACGTACCAGGCGCGCCTCGAGGCGGCGAACGCCGTCGACTTCGACGACATCATCGTGAAGACGGTCCGCCTCCTGCAGGACCACGCCGACGTCGCGGCCAAGTACCGCGAGAGGTTCCGGCACGTCCTCGTCGACGAGTACCAGGACACGAACCACGCGCAGTACGTGCTGATCCGCGAATTGGTGCGTCCGGCGGTCGACGGCGGGGCGCCCGCCGAGCTCACCGTCGTGGGTGACGCTGACCAGTCGATCTACGCGTTCCGCGGCGCCTCGATCCGCAACATCCTCGAGTTCGGCCACGACTTCCCCGACGCCCACACGATCCGACTCGAGCAGAACTATCGCTCGACTCAGACGATCCTGAGCGCCGCCAACGCCGTCATCGCCCGCAACGCCGAGCGCGTGCCGAAGAACCTCTGGACCGACGCGGGCGCGGGCGAGCGCATCGTCGGCTACGTCGGCGATACGGAACAGGACGAGGCGGAGTTCGTCGCGTCGGAGATCGGGCGGCTGATCCGGGAGGAGGGCGTCGCGCCCTCGGACGTCGCGGTCATGTACCGCGCGAACGCGCAGTCGCGCGCGATCGAGGAGCGGTTCATCCGATCCGAGATCCCGTACACGGTCGTCGGCGGCACGCGCTTTTACGAGCGGCGCGAGGTCAAGGATATGCTCGCGTACCTCGCCGCCACGCTCAACGAGGACGACGACGTCGCGGTGCGGCGCATCATCAACACGCCCCGGCGTGGGATCGGGGACGCGGCGGTCGAAGCCGTGTCCGCGTTCGCCGCGGGCGTCGGCGTCTCCTTCGGCGCTGCGGTGCGTCGCGTCGACGAGGCGCCGGGACTCGCCCCGCGTTCCCGCGCCGCGATCGAGGCGTTCACGCGGCTGATGGACGACATCCGCGTGCTCGCGCGCGACAACGGTCCGGCGGCGGTGCTCGACCAGATCGCCGAGGGCTCCGGGATGCTCGCGGCGCTCCGCGCGAGCGACGACCCCCAGGACGCGAGCCGCATCGAGAACATCATGGAGCTCGTCGCCGTGGGCCGAGAGTTCTCGGAGGAGAATCCCGAGGGAACGCTCGTCGAGTTCCTTGAGAAAGTCGCCCTCGTCGCCGACGCGGACCAGGTCCCCGAGGCCGACGGCGGCACCGGCGTCGTCACCCTCATGACGCTGCACACGGCGAAGGGCCTCGAGTATCCCGTGGTCTTCCTCACGGGTCTCGAGGAGGGAACCTTCCCGCACGCCCGCGCCATGGAAACCCCACAGGAACTCGAGGAGGAGCGCCGGCTCGCGTACGTGGGGCTGACGCGGGCGCGCGAGCGCCTCTACCTCACCCGCGCGGACGTGCGGTCGAGTTGGGGAGCGCCGCAGTATCTGCCCGCGTCGAGGTTCGTCGAGGAAGTCCCGGGCGAGCTCGTCGAGTGGCGACGGTCCGAATCGTCGACGGCGTCATTGCGCGCGACGTCGGAGCGGTACTCCGGGCGCGCGGGCGGGTGGTCGAGCACCTACGGATCGCGGCGCGCGGACGACGAGGGCTTCGCACGAGCGGGCGCCGTCACGCGCCGCACGGTTCCTCCGTCGCCCCCCGGGGTCGCAGGCGGGGCGGGGCTCGGGCTGGAGATCGGAGATCGCGTGTCCCATGATCAGTACGGGCTCGGCACCGTCGTCACGCTCGAGGGCGAGGGGAAGAACGCCGTCGCCAAGGTCGACTTCGGGTCTGCGGGGGTCAAGCGCCTCTTGCTACGGTTCGCGCCCATCGCGAAGCTCTGACTCGTTCGCGATGGCCCCACGGCGCCGCCGCTCCGATTAGGCTGGGGGCACCGGCGGAGGGCCGGATTCCTCGAGCGACAACCGAAGGAAGCATGCATACGTCCGGGAACAAGGTCGCCATCGTCGGGGCGGGCGCGGTGGGCGCCACCCTCGCGTACGCGGGCCTCATGCGCGGCTTCGCACGCACGGTAGCCCTCTACGACATCAATGCCGCGAAGGTCGACGCGGAGGTGCTCGACCTCGCGCAGGGCGTTCAGTTCATGCCGCAGGCCGACGTGATCGGGTCCGATCACGTGGACGTGTGCGCCGATGCCGACGTCGTCGTCATCACGGCCGGCGCGAAGCAGCAACCCGGTCAAAGCCGCCTCGATCTCGCGGGGGCGACGATCGGCCTGATGGACCGCATCGTGCCCCCGTTGCTCGAGGTCGCGCCGGACGCCGTCTACATCCTCGTCACGAACCCCGTGGACGTGGTGACCTTCGCGGCGATCAAGAAGTCGGGTACCGCGCCGAGCCACATGTTCGGATCGGGCACGGTGCTCGACTCGTCGCGGCTTCGGTATCGCGTGGCGCAGGAGACCGGGGTCGCCATCGCGAACGTCCACGCGTACATCGCGGGCGAGCACGGCGACTCGGAGGTCGCGCTGTGGTCCTCGGCGACGATCGGAGGCCTCCCGCTTACGTCCTTCAAGGGGGCGGACGGCACCGTCATCATGACGCCGGAGAAGTGTGAGCAGATCCAGCGCGAGGTCAAGGACTCGGCGTACCGAATCATCGAGGGCAAGGGCGCGACCAACTACGCGATCGGCATCGCCGGAGCGCGCATCGTCGAGGCCGTCCTCCAGGACCAGAATCGGGTGCTCCCCGTGTCGACGCTCATCGACGTGCCCGGCGTGGGCGAGGTGTGCATGTCGATGCCGGCCGTCATCGGACGGACCGGCGTCCTGCACCGTGTCGACCTGCCCCTGAGCGAGGACGAGCGACGCGCGCTCGAGGGATCCGCACGCTCGATCCGCGAGGCGGCCGAGACGTTCGGGGCGATCTAGCCGCCGAATAGCCCCGAGATCTTGTCGTGAAGCTCCTGCGGGTACAGGTACTCGTACGTGTTGAGGCCGATCGCGAGGAATCCTGCGAAGATCGCCAGGAACGACCGAACCCGGCCCGAACCCCCGCCGCGAGCCCGGCCGAGGCCCGCGAATCCCAGCAGGACCGCCAGGAAGCCAAGGAACCCCGCGCCGTAGGTGTAGTACGTATCGAAGTCCGTTCCGAGTCCGTAGAGCGACACGACGGTGACGAGGATCGCGACGAAGCCGAAGAGGGTCGCGAGCATGGCGGGGTTGGTCCCTCCACCGGGCTCGCCCGTGTCGTCGGACTCGGGCGCCGCGTTGGCGGGGCTCGAGGAGCTCGCGGGCGAGGGGAAGGGCGACGGGCCGGTGGGTCCGCCTCCCGGCGAGAAACCGGTCTGCTGCGCGGCCGTGGCGCCGAACGTCCCCGGTCCCGACGATCCGCTCGGGTTGGGAGCCTGGCCCGTCTGGCCTCCCGGTCCCTGTGGGCCGCGTCCTTGCGAGCCGGGTCCCTGCGCGCCCGGCGGCTGCGGTCCGGGACCCTGCGTTCCGGGCGCGCCGCCTGCGGGAGCACCGCCGACCGGCTGAAACATCGGTCGGGCTCCGCCGCCGGCTCCTCCGCCCGCGCCGCCGGGTTGGAACGTCGGCTGCGCGCCCGTCGTCGGCCCCGCGGCCGGCCGTCCTCCGGGTTGGAACGTCGGCTGTGTGCCCGTCGTCGGCCCCGCGGCCGGCCGTCCTCCGGGTTGGAACGTCGGCTGCGTGCCCGTCGTCGGCCCCGCGGCCGGTCGTCCTCCGGGTTGGAACGTCGGCTGCGCGCCCGTCACGGGGCCCGTCGTCGTGGGCCCTGACGGCGCGCCCGCCGCCTGTCCGGAAGCGCCCGCCGCGCCGGGAGTCGTCATTCCCGGTCCGGGCTGCTGCCCTGGAGCGCCCGCGCCCCCGACGCCCTGCGCCGGCGGCTGCGCCGGATGGACGTGCTGGGTCCACCGCTGGCCATCCCAATAGCGCAACTGGCCGGGCGTTTGCGGGTCCGGGTACCAGTTCGCCGGGGGAAGCGATGCAGGTGGCGTGGTCATGATCTCTCCAAAGTGGGCACTCCTCATCTTGCCCTATCGCGAGGGTACCTCTGCGGAGGCGAACCGCGGCGCATCAGGTTCTTCCGCGCTATCCCGCGAAAAGCATGACGGTAAGGGTGAGGCTGAAAAGGGCGCTCAATCCCGCGATCGAAGCGCCGACGATGCCGAAGACTGCCCGTCCGCGGCCGTGCCCACCCGTTGACGCCTTGCGCAACGCGCGAATCGCCAACCAAAGCGTGAGGCCGACGATGGGGAGGATGAAGAACCCGGCCCAGGGCGCGATGCCGAAAATGGCGAGGAACAGGCAGAAGAACCCCAGGTACCCCGCCGTGATTGACTCTCCCGACCTACCCGTTGGCACCAGCCAGTGGACGGGGTCGCTCGGGGACGCTCCCACCTTGGCGGGAGCGACGGCCGGAGGGGGCGCCGCCGCGTGCGCCGGGGCGACGTGGGACGTCCACGCTTCGCCGTCCCAGTAGCGCCACTGGGCGGGGGTCGAGGGGTCCTGGTACCAGTCCGCCTGGGGCATCGCTCCTCCGCGCTCGTTGCTCCACCGATGCTATCGCCGGCGTTCCGCGAGCGCGCGACGGGCGGGGCACCCGAAGGCACCCCGCCCCGAACCTCGCGCTAGACGAGCGCCGGCTCGAGCTCCGGACGGCGGTCGACGGCGTCGTGGCCGCCCTCGATCCGCATCTCGGGGAGCCAGGCGAGCCATCGCGGCAGGTACCAGTTCCACTTCCCGAGCAGCGTCATGAGCGACGGGACGAGGATCGTTCGGATGATCGTCGCGTCGATCAGCACCGCGGCGCCGAGTCCGAGGCCCATCTGGGCGAACTCCGCGAGGTCGCCCATCGCGAACCCGGCGAAGACCGCGACCATGATGAGCGCGGCGCCGGTGATGAGCGCGCCGGTACGGCTCAGGCCGTGGACGACGGCCGTGGTTGTCGACTCGCCCGCGTCGTGGCTCTCCTTGATCCGGCTGAGCAGGAACACGTGGTAGTCCATCGATAGCCCGAAGAGGACCGCGAAGAGGAACAGCGGGATCCACGGCGCGATGCCGTCGACCTGCGGAACCCCGAGGACCCCGGCGCCCCACCCGTGCTGGAATACGGCGACGAGCAGGCCGTAGGCGGCCCCCGTCGACAGCAGGTTGAGCACGATCCCGGTCGCCGGGATCACGACCGAGCGGAACCCGATCAGCAGGAGCAGGAAGCTCGCTCCCAGGACGAGGGCGAACACTGCGGGCGCCGAGTCCAAGATGAGCTGTGTGAACTCGAGCGAACCCCACGTGCTGCCGCCGACCAGGGCGGTCGCGCCCGTGCCCGCGAGCGCCGTCGGCACGAGCGTGTCGTGCAGGCGGTGGATCGCCTCCTCGGACTTCACGTCGGCGGAGTCGTAGACGTCCTTCGTGTCGATGAACACGACGTCGCCGTACGAGTCGACGGTCGTCTCCGCGAAGCCCGGGTCCGCCTCGATCGTGGCGGCGAGGGCCCGGATCTCGGTCTCGGCACCCGTCGCCCCGGTGATCGCGATCGTCGTCGCGTCGCGACCCCAGCCGAAGTCCGCGACGAGGATGTCCTGGGCCTGGCGGAACGTGTTGTCCTCGGGGAGCGCGTCGAGACCGGGGAACGCGAGACGCATTCCGACGGCAGGCGCCGCGAGACCGAGGAGCACGGTCACGCCGACGGCCGCGGAGATCGCGGGACGCCGGATGACGGCGCGGGCGAGCGCGGCCCATCGACGGGGCTCGCGCCCCGGGTGCGTCGTCGGGATGCGCCCGCGATCGATACGACTGCCCAGGAGGCGCAGGATCGCCGGGAGCAGCGTGAGAGCGGCCGCCACCGAGGCGATCGCGACGAGGATCGCGCCGCCGCCGAGGCTCCGCATGATCGTGCTCGGGACGATGAGCATGCCCGCGAGCGCGATGACCACGGTGAGGCCGGAGAAGAGGACGGCCCGCGTCGCCGTGGAGCCCGCGACGGTGACGGCGTCGATCACCTCGCGCCCCTTCGCGCGTTCCTCGCGGAAGCGCTGAACGACGATGAGGGTGTAGTCGATGCTGAGCGCGAGCCCCATCATCGTGATCATGTTGACCACGAAGAAGGAGAGCTCGAATGCCTGGCCGACGACGGCGGTGAGGCCGACGGCGAGCGTGATCGACACGAGCCCGAGGACGATCGGAACCCCGGCTGCCACGAGCGCGCCGAAGACGATCGCGAGGATCACCATGGCGATGCCGACGCCGATCAGCTCCCCTCGGACGAGGGTCTCCTCCGCGAGCGCGTCGAACGCGACGCCCGCGCTGGCGTTGCCGAAGGGCAGCACCCGGAAGCCGTCGGTCGTGACCGACGCCGCGGCGTCGTTGACGGCCGTTCCAAGCGCGGTCTGGGCTTCCCCTTCGAGTTCGGGGACCTGAAGGACGACGAGCGCGGTGTAGCCGCTCTCGGAGACGGGGAACGGGGCGTCGATGGTCGGCGCGGTGACGTCGATGACGCCGTCGATGCCGCGCATGGCCGCGGTGACGCGGTCGAGCTCGGCCATGTACGTCGCGTCGCCGAAACGGGCCGTCTCGGACGTGACGATGATCGTCTCCGTCGTGGTGCCCTGGTTGTCGGCGCGGTACTGGGCGTCGAGCTGCTCGACCTGCTCCGATTCCGTCGGCGTAAGCATGCGTTCTTCCTGCGTGAGCGCGCTCCCCAGGAACCCCGCGGCGTAGATCGAGGCTGCCAGCCCCAGGACCCACGCCCCGACGGTAAGCCAGGGGCGTCGCGCCGAGGCGCGTGCAATGCGCCCGGTCAGTGCCGTTTTCATGTTTCTCCCTTGGATGATGTGTGGACGTCGTGCCCACTGTCGTGGACCGGCGGCACCTGCGGCCATGGGGTAAGTCCCCGAATCGACCCCTGAAATTCCCGGGCCGCCACGGCGCCTCCGCCCCACCTCTGCGGGCCCTTCCGACGCTAGAGACGGCGCGCGTACGCCACAGCCCGCGTACGGGCGAACCTGTCGCGCCCACCGGGGGAACTTCTCCTCGTCCTCCCGGGCTAGTCGGGTCTCGGGGTTCCCCCGGAGGAGGGGTCAGGGACGACGCCCTAGGGTGACGACGCCGGGGCGCGTTTCGGGCACCATGGGCCCATGGGTTTCCTTCGACGCGTGTACGCACCGCTGTGGTCGCCGCAGCTGTACCTCGACTCGGTATTCCTCCTCTTCGGGCTGGTCTTCGGCCTGCTGTGGTCGATCCTGCTCATTACCCTGTACGCGGTCGGCATCGGCACCGTGGTGGTGTGGGTCGGCGTCGTCATCCTGATCGGCACGCAGGCGCTGCTGCGGCCGATCGGCGCGATCGAGCGGAGCCAGGTGCATTGGCTCCTCCGCCGGGACGTTCCCGCGCCGCTCCCGCTGCGCCTCACCGGGTCCGCCGACACGCTCCGCGTCGACTGGTCGACCATTCGGCGGTGGACGCATGACCTGGTGCACGACGGCCACGGGTGGCGCGTACTCGGCTGGGTGTTGTTCCGGCTCGTGTCGGGTCCCGTCGGCTTCTCGTTCGCCGTCGTCTTCTACTCCGTGTCCCTCTCTCTTCTAGTGGCGCCCTTCCTCGCCATCCCGACGTGGAGCGATACTCCGGGCGCGGACGAGTGGAAGCACTGGCTCCTGCTCGGACCGGTCGCCTTCGTCATCGTGGCGCCGATGCTCGCCTGGACCGTGCGCGCGATCGCGAACCTTCACCGCGCGGCCGCGACGGCGTGGCTCGGCCCGTGTGGAGACGAGATTCGGCGCGTGGCGCTCGCCCGCGCGTCGCTCGCGGAGGAGCAGGTGCGCATCGACCAGGAGCTCCATGACAGCATCGGCCACATGATCTCGATGATCGTCGTGCAGGCGGGCGCGGGCGCGCACGTCTTCGACAAGGATCCCGCTTTCGCGCGACGCGCGCTGAAGACCATCGAGGAGCGAGGGAGGTCGGCGCTCGGCGAACTCGACCGACTCATCGCCCGAATTCGCGGCGACGCGCACGAGACGCACGCACCGCTGCCGGACGCGCGGGACCTTCCCGCGCTCGTCACCGGCGTCCGCGACGCCGGCATCGACGTCCGCGATCGGATCGAGATCGGCGACGTCCCGGTCGCGCTCGGACGGGGCGTCTACCGCGTCGTCCAGGAGGCGATCACCAACGCGGCCAAGCACGCCCCGGGGACGCCGGTCGATCTGGCGGTGACCGCGGACGACGAGGTCGTCGCGATCTCCGTCGAGAACCCCCTCAAGGCTGACGCCGAACGTTCCGAGCGCGGTCGCGGTCTCGACTCCATCCGCGATCGGGTGGGACTGCTCGGCGGTCACGCCTACGTCGGACCGACCGACGACGACCGATTCGCCGTCCACGCGGTCATCCCGCTCGGACCGATGCTCCCCGACCGAGCCGTGGGCGAGTGCCGGCTCACGCGCTCGTGCGGCTGCGCCGTGTGCGCTCTCACGAAGGTCGCGTCGTGAAGATCGCGATCGTCGACGACGACCCGCTCGTGCGCATGGGGCTGCGGGCGATCCTTGCCTCGGTCGATGGCTGGGAGATCGTGGCCGAGGCGGGCGATGGGGGCGAGGCCGTGGCGATGGTCGCGGACGCGTCGCCCGACGTCGTCCTCATGGACATCCGGATGCCGGAGATGGACGGGCTCGAAGCGACCAGGCGGATCGTCGGCGCCGACCGCGGAGCGAAGGTGCTCGTGCTCACGACCTTCGAGGTCGACGAATACGTCTTCGAGGCCATGCGCGCCGGCGCGGCGGGATTCGTGCTCAAGCGCGTGCCGCCGAAGGAGCTGATCGACGCCGTGCGGATCGTCGCGTCGGGCGAGTCGCTCCTCTTCCCGGCGAGTACGCGTGCCGTGATCGAGCGCTTCTCCGAGCGCCGTGGGGGCGACCTACCGGAGCTCACCGAACGCGAGCGCGACGTGCTCCGCCTCCTCGCGCGAGGCCTCTCGAATCAGGAGATCGGCGCGGAGTTGTACGTCTCCGTCGAGACGGTGAAGTCGCACGTCGCGTCGCTCTTGATGAAGCTCGGGGTCCGCGACCGCACGCAGGCCGTGATCGCGGCGTACGAGAGCGGCTTCGTCGAGCCCGGCGCCGCGGACGTACCGGTGAACTAGGCGCGCGACTGAGAGATCACGACGGGCGTTCCGCGCGCCGCCGTCTGCGCGATCTCGTCGATGACGGAGTTCTCGATACGCACGCACCCGTGCGACGCCGCGGTTCCGAGGAGCGAGGGGTTGTTCGTGCCGTGTAGCGCGAGCTGCGGCGGTCCGCCGGCGAACGAGTCCAGCGTGTCGGAGTACCCCGAGAGGCCGAGCGCGTAGGAGCCGTAGACGCCGTTGGGGTTGGCGAACGGCAGCGGGTCGGTCACGTAGAACGTCCCCGCCGGAGTCGGCGTCTCGTCCGCCCCCACGACCACCGGCGCGGTGAGCAGGAGCGTGTTGCCCCGCCAGTACTCGAGTTCGCGCTCGTCGAGGTAGACGCGGACGAGGTAGTCCGTCGACGTGACGGTCACGTCGCCCGCGCGGACCCACCCGGTCGTGCCGTTCGGCTGGACGGGCAGGGAGACCTCGATCCACTCCTCATCCCCGATGCCCGTCGCGTCGACGCCCATCATCGTGAGCGGCTGGCCGTAGTAGCTCCACCGGTCGAGCGTGCGCGTCGGGGTCGGGTCGCCCGGGTTCGCGTAGACGTCGAGCGTGTCGACGGCGGTGGTCGCGACGATCTCACCCGGCCGGATCCCCGAGGGCGCAGGCGAGGGCGCCGCGCTCGTCGACGGCGCGCTCGACGCGCTCGCGGTCTCGGTCGGCACGGCCTGAGGTTCGGCGGGCGTCCCGCCCCGGGGGGCGACGACGGCGACCGCACCCCCGGCGACGATCACGAGCCCAAGCGACGCGAGCGCGACGCGCCGCCATGGCGAGAGAACGCGCGACCACCGTCCGAGGCGGCGTGCGCTCTCGGTGACGCTTCTCGCGAGGGATCGAGTCTTCGCCATCACGGGTCGATCCTATTCCGTGACGAATCGCGGCACGGGCCGGGATACGCTGGACCCGGAACGCGGCGTCGGCACGGACGCCCTCGGCTCACGAAGGACCCCCATGGATCTCTACGAATACCAGGCGCGCGACCTTTTCGAACGCCATGGCGTCCCCGTCCTCGACGGCATCGTCGCCACCACCCCCGAGGACGCCAAGGCGGCCGCCGCGAAGATCGGCGGCACCGTCGTCGTCAAGGCGCAGGTCAAGGTCGGAGGTCGCGGCAAGGCCGGCGGCGTCAAACTCGCCCACTCGCCGGAGGAGGCCGAGGCGGCCGCCGCCGCCATCCTCGGGATGGACATCAAGGGTCACACCGTGCGCCGGGTGATGATCGCGGCCGGCGCGAAGATCGCGACCGAGCACTACTTCTCTCTCCTGCTCGATCGCGCCACCCGCCGCTACCTCGCCATGTGCGCCGTCGAGGGCGGGATGGAGATCGAGGAGCTCGCGGTCGAGCGCCCGGACGCGCTCGCCAAGGTCGACGTCGATCCGCGGGTCGGCATCGACGCGGCCAAGGCGGCGGAGATCGTCGCAACCGCCGGGTTCCCCGACGACGTCGCCGGGCAGGTGGCCGACGTGCTTGTCACGCTCGGCGAGGTGTACGCCAAGGAGGACGCGACGCTCGTCGAGGTCAACCCGCTCGTGCGCACGGAGGACGGCCAGATCATCGCCCTCGACGGCAAGGTGACACTCGACGACAACGCGCGCTTCCGGCACGAGGACCACGCGGCGCTCGTCGACATCGACGCGACCGACCCGCTCGAGCGCCTCGCGGGCGAGAAGGGCCTCAACTACGTCAAGCTCGACGGGCAGGTCGGGATCATCGGCAACGGCGCGGGCCTCGTCATGTCGACGCTCGACGTCGTCGCGCTCGCGGGCGAGAAGTACGGGACCAAGCCCGCGAACTTCCTCGACATCGGCGGCGGCGCCTCCGCGCAGGTCATGGCCGACGGCCTCGAGGTGATCCTTGGGGACGCCCAGGTAAACAGCGTGTTCGTCAACGTCTTCGGCGGCATCACTTCGTGCATCGAGGTCGCTCGCGGCATCGTCGCGGCTCTCGAGATCCTCGGGGACGCCGCGACCAAGCCCATCGTCGTCCGGCTGGACGGCAACAGCGTCGCCGAGGGACGCGAGATCCTGGCGGAGGCGAAGCACCCGCTCGTCACCGTCGTCGACACCATGGACGACGCGGCCGCCAAGGCCGCCGAGCTCGCCGCGTAGGAGGCGCCGAACATGACCATCTTCCTCGACGCGAACTCACGCGTCATCGTCCAGGGCATGACGGGATCCGAGGGGCAGAAGCACACCGCCCGCATGCTCGCCGCCGGAACCGCCATCGTCGGCGGCGTCAACCCCCGCAAGGCCGGAGAGAGCGTCGACTTCGACGTCGCGGGCGAGACCCGCACCATTCCCGTCTACGGCACCGTCGCCGACGCGATGGCCGCCACGGGGGCCAACGTCTCCGTCGTCTTCGTCCCGCCGCCGTTCGCCAAGGCCGCGGTCGTCGAGGCGATCGACGCCGGTATACCGCTCGTCGTCATCATCACCGAGGGCATCCCCGTCGCGGACACCGCGTACTTCACGCAGTACGCGCTCGACAAGGGCACGCGCACCCTCGGCCCGAACTGCCCCGGCGTCATCTCGCCCGGGATCTCGAACGTCGGCATCACGCCCGCGAACATCACCGGGCCGGGCCGCATCGGGCTCGTGTCCAAGTCGGGCACGCTGACGTACCAGATGATGCACGAGCTCCGAGACATCGGGTTCACGACGTGCGTGGGCATCGGCGGCGACCCGGTGATCGGGACGACGCACATCGACTGCCTCGCGGCGTTCGAGGCCGACCCCGACACCGAGGCGATCGTCATGATCGGCGAGATCGGCGGCGACGCCGAGGAGCGCGCGGCGGCGTACATCAAGGAGCACGTCACCAAGCCGGTCGTCGGCTACGTCGCGGGCTTCACCGCCCCCGAGGGCAAGACGATGGGCCACGCCGGTGCGATCGTCTCCGGCTCCGCGGGAACGGCCGAAGCCAAGCGCGTCGCGCTCGAGGCCGCCGGCGTCCGCGTCGGCCGTACGCCCTCCGAGACGGCGCGGGTTATGCGGGAGATCCTCGGCGCCTAGTTCCGCGGGCCTCCGGCGGTTCGCTGCCGCCCGAGCGCCCCGCGCCGGGCGACGATAGGGCCGTGGCCCGTACGCTCCGCTCCGACCTCCGTGCCCTCGCCGCGCGCGCGGGCGACGCCGTCCCCGGTTGGGTCGGGGGAGCGATGGCCGGGCTCCAATCCGCGCTTCTGTCCGCCGGCGCCGTCGTCGCCGTCGCCCTCGCCGTCGTCGCGGCGGCCCCGTCCGTCGACGGCACCGCCGGAGTCGACTGGGAGGGTGCGGCAGGCGCGGGGGTGCGGGTCTGGCTCCTCGCCCACGCCGTCCCTGCGGGCACGGCAGAGACCCCCGTCAGCGTCGTCCCGCTCGGCTTGACCGTGGTCTTCGCCTTCCTCGCGGCGAGCCTCGCGCGCCGGTTCGGCTCCCCGACAACGGGGAGTTGGTTCGCGTTCACCGCGACCTACGCTGGCCTGCTCGTGGCGGCGACCGCCGCCGCGCACGCCGAACTCACCGATCCGCATGCGCGCCTCCGTGCCGGTGTCGTCGCGGCGATCATCGCGGGCGGGGGAGCCGGGGCGGGCCTGTGGCGCGCCGGTTGGCGGCCCGCTGCCCGATGGCGCCACGTTCCCGAGACGGTCTCCGACGGGCTCCGACTCGGCGCGGGCATCATGTTCGGCGCGTGGGCGTTGGGCGCCGCCGCGTTCCTCCTGTGGGCCGTCGCGGGGTGGACGAGCGTCGAGGACGCCGCGCGTGGCCTCGACGCCGACCCTATAGGCGCGCTCGCGCTCGCGATCGGCGAGGGCCTCTACGCCCCGACGCTCGCCGTATGGGGCGCGTCGTGGATCGCCGGACCCGGATTCGCCGTCGGAACGGGCACCGAGTACGCGCCCGGCCACCTCACGACCGCGCCGCTGCCGTCCGTCCCGCTGCTCGGCGCCCTGCCGCACGCGTCGGGAGGGGCGTTGGTCCTCGCCCCGCTGCTCGTCGTCGCCCTCGCGATGGTCGCGCGCGGCGCGTTCGCACGCCGTCGCGGCGCCCCGTCCGGATTTTCGGCGGTCGTGGCCGTCGTCGCGGTAGGCCTGCTCGCCGCGGCCGGTTCGGTGGCCGCATCCGGTTCGCTCGGGGGAGGCGACCTGTCGGTCGTCGGCCCGGAACCGATCGCCACGGGTGTGTGGATGTCCGCGCTCGTCGCGATCGGGCTAGCGGGCGGGGGTCTTACGGCGAGGTGGAAGCGCTCGGTGACGGCGACGAATCCGGGGCCAGACGCGACTGCCACCCGTGAAGGCGCGCGTTCACGGCCTCCTCGAACGTCTTCTGGCACGAGGCCGACGCCGCGACCGTGACGGCGTTGGCTCGGCACTCCTGGAACGCCTGGAACTCTCGGTAGAACAGCGCCTCCATCGAGAACGTCGCCGCGAGAAGGCCCGTCAGCAGCAGGCCCATCGTCGACAGGATGAGAAGCCCCGTCGCGCCGGTCCCGCGGATGGAGAACAAGAGGATGACCGCGACGACGCCCGCGGCGATCGACGTCGGAAGCCCGACCAGGGCCCACGGGAGCGGCAGCACGGTCGCGACAACGGACGCGGCCAACAGGCCGACGAACCAGCGAGCCCTGCGGATCACCGCAGGCTTGTGACGACGCGGGGATGGGTCGGGAGGCACATCGTTCCTTGCGTAGTAGAGGTCACCAGCATGCCGATAGGGTCGGCATGTGACAAGCGAAGCGCGCCCGGCCCGCGTCGTCGTTCTGATCTCGGGGACCGGGACCATACTCACGGCGATGCTGGAGGCGGCATCCTCACCAGAGTACGGCGCGTCCGTCGCTGCGGTGATCTCTGACCGGGCCGACGCCGGAGGCCTCGAAATCGCCCGCGCCGCGGACGTTCCCGCCTCTGTGGTGGCGCTTCGCGACTACCCGAGCCGCGAGGAGTGGAACCACGCCCTCGTCGAAGAGATCGACGCGCATCACCCCGACCTCGTCGTTCTCGCGGGATTCATGAAGATCCTCGCCCCCGCGACCGTCGCGCATTTCGGCGGTCGAGTCATCAACACGCACCCCGCCCTCCTGCCGTCGTTCCCCGGCGCGCACGGTGTTCGCGACGCCCTCGAATACGGGGTCGCAGTCACCGGTTGCACGGTCATCTTCGTCGACGACGGGGTGGACACGGGCCCGATCGTCGCGCAGGCGACCGTTCCGGTCGAGCCGGGAGACACCGAAGCCACGCTCCACGAACGCATCAAGACCGTCGAGCGCGCGCTCGTCGTCGATACCGTCCACACGCTCGTCACGCGCGGGTGGACGATCGAGGGACGACGCGTCGTTCTGGGGACCCCACGAAAGGACCGAGCATGACCGACCGCCAACCCATACGCCGAGCGCTGGTCTCCGTGTACGACAAGACCGGCCTCGACGCGCTCGCTCGCGGCCTCGCGGACGCGGGAGTCGAGATCGTCTCGACCGGAAGCACGGCCGCACGCATCGCTGAGGCGGGCGTCGCGGTCACGAAGGTCGAGGAGGTGACCGAGTTCCCCGAGTGCCTCGACGGTCGCGTGAAGACGCTTCACCCGCGCATCCACGCGGGAATCCTCGCCGACCGCCGCCTCGAGTCTCACGTGAGCCAACTCGAATCGCTCGGCGTCGCGCCGTTCGACCTCGTCGTGTGCAACCTGTACCCGTTCGTGGACACCGTGCGCTCGGGCGCCGCGCCGGACGAGGTGATCGAGCAGATCGACATCGGCGGGCCGTCGATGGTCCGCGCGGCCGCGAAGAACCACCCGAGCGTCGCCGTCGTGGTCAACCCGGGCGAGTACGACGCCGCGCTCGCGGCGATCGCGGCCGGCGGCTTCACGCTCGCAGAGCGCCAAGCGCTCGCCGTCGAGGCGTTCCGCCACACCGCGACGTACGACATTCACGTCGCGTCGTGGATGGGCAACGTCGTGTCGGCGGACGACGAGGGCACCGGCTTCCCCGGCTGGGTCGCGATGAGCGCGACGCGCCGCGCGTCGCTGCGGTACGGCGAGAACCCGCACCAGGGCGCCGCCCTGTACGTCGACGAGGCGGCCGAGGGGGGCATCGCGAACGCGGAGCAACTCCACGGCAAGGAGATGTCGTACAACAACTACGTCGACGCGGACGCGGCGTGGCGCGCGGCCCACGACCATGACGGCGTGACGGTCGCGGTGATCAAGCACGCGAACCCCTGCGGGATCGCGGTGGGAACGGACGTGGCCGACGCGCACGCCAAGGCGCACGCGTGCGACCCGGTGTCCGCGTACGGAGGCGTGATCGCCTCCAACAGCGAGATCACGGAGGCGGCCGCGACGCAGATCGCCAACATCTTCACCGAGGTGATCGCGGCACCGTCGTACGAGCCGGGCGCGATCGAGATCCTCACCAAGAAGAAGAACCTCCGGATCCTCGTGGTGAAGGGAGGCCGCGGCGCGGGCGAGTACCGTCCGATTTCCGGCGGGCTCCTGTTGCAGCAGGCGGACCGGATCGACGCGCCGGGCGACGACCCCTCGACGTGGACGCTCGCCGCGGGTCCCGCCGCGACGCCCCAGACGCTCGCCGACCTCTCATTCGCGTGGCGGGCGGTCCGGTCGACCAAATCGAACGCCATCCTGCTGGCCAAGGACGGGGCGTCCGTCGGCGTCGGCATGGGGCAGGTGAACCGCGTCGACGCGTGCCGCCTCGCGGTATCGCGTGCCGGCGCCGAGCGCGCCGAGGGTTCCGTCGCCGCGTCGGACGCGTTCTTCCCGTTTGCCGACGGTTTCGAGGTTCTCGCCGAAGCCGGCGTCACCGCCGTCGTCGAGCCGGGCGGATCCGTACGCGACGCCGAGGTGATCGACGCCGCGGCGGCCGCGGGCGTGTCGCTCTACTTCACCGGTACGCGGCACTTCTTCCACTAGGCCGTCCCGATGATCCCCCGCCCCACCCCCGCCGTCTGGCTGCCGCTGCTCGTTGTCGTGCTCGGCCTCGTCGTCGCCGTCGATATCGACGTCGTCGCCGGCATGTGGGTGCTTGCGGCGCTGGCGCTCGGCGGGGCGGTGGTGCGTGCCACGGGTTGGTTCGGCGGCGGCCTCAAGATTCGCCGACGGGCCGTCGACACGGCATTCCTCATGTTGGTGGCCGCGGCGATAGCGTTCGTCGCCGGTTCCGGCGTCCTCGACTAGATCGGACGACGCGAGCCGTGGGACGACGAAGGGGCCCGGCCGCGAACGGCCGGACCCCCGTCGTGCGTACCGTCTAGGAGGTGGCATCCTCCGGCTCGTCGAGGGCCTCGAGGGCATCGAGGTCCTCCACGGGCCCGAACCCGCGGAACAGAAGGCCGACAAACGCGCCCGCGACGAGCGTCGCGACCCACCACAGCCACAGCTGCTGGAGCGGCCAGTAACTCATGTCGCCCGTGGCCGGATCGGTCGCCGAGCCGAACACGGCGCTGGCCGTCGCCCGGGCCGGGTTGAGCGCCGCGCGGGTGAGCGGGCCGGCGAGCATGACGAGCGCCGCGATTGTGAGTCCGATCGCCGCCGGGGCCTGCGCCTTCGACGCCCGCTTGGAGGTCGCTCCGAGGACGACGGCGACGAGGATCCCGGTCGCGATGAACTCGATGAGCGCCGCGCCGAGCATCCCGACGCCGGACGGGGAGTGCTCGCCGTATCCGATCGAGACGTACGACATCACGTAGCCGGCGGACGGTTCGCTCACCGCGGTGTTGCCGATGCCGTCGAAGGTCGACGTGAAGAGGGTGACGAGTCCGCCAGCGGCGACGGCGCCGATCACCTGCACGACGATGTAGAGCGCCACGTCGCGACCGGGGAAGCGGCCGCCGATCCACAGCCCGATCGTGACGGCCGGGTTGAAGTGCGCGCCGGAAATCGGTCCGACGACCGCAATCAGCGCGAAGAGGGGAATACCCCAGGCGAGGCCCGCGACGAGCGGGTCGTTCAGTCCCGAGAGGGTGATCGCGTACACCGCGATCCCGAGTCCGACGAACATGAAGAGGAAGGTCCCGATGAATTCCGCGAAGAGGCGACCCGCGAGGGTGGGCCCCGCGGCCTCGTCGGTGGCCCAGGTGTCGTCGTCGATGCTAGGCAAGGTCTCCGCAGCCGGAGGCGGCGGCGATGCTTTCTTGGGCATAGTGGTCCGATCGTGTCCAGGGGAGCATTCGTCGCTCCCTTGGACATCTTGCCACGCCGCGTATGCGGGCGGCGTAGGCGAATCCGGCGAGCGTCGACCCCGCGCCGGTGGTCTAGCCTGGTCAGTGCATACGAAGAGTCACGTCCCGAATGAGGAGTCACGCATGGCAAAGATCAAGGTCGCGGGTCCCGTCGTCGAACTCGACGGCGACGAGATGACGCGCATCATCTGGCAGCTGATCAGGGAGCGCCTGATCCTCCAGCACCTGGACGTGGATCTGCGCTATTACGACCTCTCGATCGAGAACCGCGACGCCACCGACGACCAGGTGACGATCGACGCCGCGCACGCCATCAAGGAGCACGGCGTCGGCGTGAAGTGCGCGACCATCACCCCCGACGAGGCCCGCGTCGAGGAGTTCGGCCTCAAGAAAATGTGGAAGTCGCCCAACGGCACCATCCGCAACATCCTCGGCGGCGTCGTCTTCCGCGAACCTATCGTCATCTCCAACGTGCCGCGCCTCGTGCCCGGCTGGACCAAACCCATCGTCATCGGACGTCACGCCCACGGCGACCAGTACAAGGCGACGGACTACAAGGTGCCCGGAGCGGGCGCGGTCACCCTGACCTACACGCCCGCCGACGGCTCGGCACCCGTCGAGATGGAGGTGGTGAACATGCCCGACGGCGGCGGCGTCGTGATGGGCATGTACAACTTCAACGAGTCGATCGCCGACTTCGCGCGCGCCTCCATGCGGTACGGGTTGCAGCGCGGCTACCCGGTGTACCTGTCGACGAAGAACACCATCCTCAAGGCCTACGACGGCGCGTTCAAGGACATCTTCCAGGACGTGTACGAGAAGGAGTTCAAGGCCGACTTCGACAAAGCCGGCATCACCTACGAGCACCGCCTGATCGACGACATGGTCGCCGCGTGCCTCAAGTGGGAGGGCGGCTATGTCTGGGCGTGCAAGAACTACGACGGCGACGTGCAGTCGGACACCGTCGCCCAGGGCTTCGGTTCGCTCGGGCTCATGACGTCCGTGCTTGTCACGCCGGACGGCAAGACCGTCGAGGCGGAGGCGGCGCACGGAACGGTCACGCGGCACTACCGCCAGCACCAGGCGGGCAAGCCGACGTCGACCAACCCCGTCGCGTCCATCTTCGCGTGGACGGGCGGGCTCAAGCACCGCGGAAAGCTCGACGGCACCCCCGAGGTCACGGCCTTCGCCGAGACCCTCGAGGATGTCATCGTGAAGACCGTCGAGGCAGGGCAGATGACGAAGGACCTCGCCCTCCTCATCGGGCCCGATCAGAAATGGCTGACGACGGAGGAGTTCCTCGCGGCCCTAGACGAGAACCTCGTGGCGAGGCTCGCGTAACCCACCGCCTCCGAACCTGGCAGCGTGGCCAGAAGGAAGGGATTCACCATGACACCGGTCAATGTCACCGTCACCGGAGCCGCGGGCCAGATCGGCTACGCCCTGCTGTTCCGCGTCGCGTCCGGGCAGATGCTCGGCCCCAACGTCCCCGTACGCCTGCGGCTGCTGGAGATCACGCCAGCGCTGAAGGCGGCCGAGGGCACCGCGATGGAGCTCGTCGACTCGGCGTTCCCGCTGCTCGCCGGCATCGACATCACCGACGATCCCGTCACGGCGTTCGACGGCGTGAACGTCGGCCTCCTTGTCGGCGCCCGCCCCCGCGGCGCCGGAATGGAACGGGCGGACCTGCTCGAGGCGAACGGGGGCATCTTCGGCCCGCAGGGCGAGGCGATCAATGCCGGCGCGGCGGACGACGTCCGCATCCTCGTGGTCGGCAACCCCGCCAACACCAACGCCCTCATCGCGTCCGCCCACGCGCCGGACGTTCCGGCCGAGCGCTTCAACGCGATGATGCGCCTCGACCACAACCGTGCCCTCGGCCAGCTCGCCATCAAGACGGGCGCCCCGGTGCGGGACATCGACAACGTCACCATTTGGGGCAACCACTCCGCGAAGCAGTACCCGGACATCGCTCACGCGGTGATCGAGGGCAAGCCCGCGCCCGACGTCGTCGGCGACGATGCGTGGGTGCGGGACGAGTTCGTCCCGCTCGTCGCGAAGCGCGGCGCCGCGATCATCGAGGCGCGCGGGGCGTCGTCAGCGGCGTCGGCGGCGAACGCGGCGATGGAACACGTCCACGACTGGGTGAACGGGACGCCGGACGGAGTGTGGACGTCCGTCGCGATGCGCTCGAACGGCGAATACGGGGTGGAGGAGGGGCTCTTCTCGGGCTTCCCGGCCGTGTCCAAGGGCGGAGCGTGGGAGGTCGTCGAGGGCTTGTCGATCGACGACTACGCGCGCGGAAAGATCGACGCGTCCGTCGCCGAACTCGTCGAGGAGCGCGAAGCCGTGAAGGGGCTCGGTCTGCTCTAGAGACGATCCCGCTCCTATACCTATATCTTTTGCCCTGCTACCGGTCCGGTCGTATTCTGTCGAGGGTGCATGCACGCGCGTACTCATCGCGCGGCGCCAGGAAATGGGGCGGTGGTCGAGGTGGTATCTTCCCGAACACGACGGGTGCGTTCGGAGGTCGACCACCTCATCCGGGGCGTGATGGCGTCGTTGATCGCCGCAGCCTTCCTCGTAGTACCGGCGGCGAGCGCCGTAGCCGACGCGGGCACCGGATCTATTGGCGGAACGATCGCCGTGCCGGGTGGCCACGATGTGACGGGCGTCGACGTCTACCTGGCGAATTCCGACGGTTCGAGTGTGGTCGCGGGTCCGACGACCCCCGACGTGACGGGGGCGTACGCGTTCCCGAGCCTCGCGGACGGCGACTACACGGTCTTCGCGGAGGCGCCGGGCGACACGCTCGCGTGGGTGTGGTCGGGCGGGGGGCGTGACGCGGGCGAGGCGAGCACCGTCACGGTCAGCGGCGGCGCCGCGACGACGGGGGTCGATCTCACGCTCACCGCGGGCGCCTCGATCTCCGGCACGATCACCGTGCCGAGCGGGTTCAGCCCGGAGGACTCGGGGGCGTTCGCCGACCGCCCGTCCGGCAGCGCGGCGGTCGCGCCTCCCGGTACGGTCACGGCCGCCGGCCAGTACACGTTCGCGGCGTCCGACGGCACCTACACAATCGCGGGATTGCCCGATCTGACGTGGCTCGTGCGCTTCCCGACGACGGGGGCGTGGCTCGCCACCCAGTACTACAACGGTGCCTACACGGTCGGAGCGGCGACGACGCTGTCGCCGTCCTCTGGAGAGGCGATCACGGGGATAGACGCGACGCTCGAGGAAGCGAGTCTTCTGCGTGTCGCGGGGACGTTCAAGGACGCGACGTCGTCCCTGTGCTATGCGTACCACAACGCCGACAGCTCGGTCACGGGCAGCGCGTGCACCGACGCCGGAACCACCGAGGACTCGCGCACCGTGCCGCCAGGGGACTACATCGTGAGCGCCTACGAGTCCAACGCCACCCACGGGGATACGCCGACCTTGTGGTGGAACGCGACCGCGACCAACGAGACCGTCGAGGCGAACGCGACAGCGTTCACCCCCGACCCGCTCAGCGCATCCGACCCCGCTGCGGCCTCGTTCGATTTCACCTCGCTGACGTTCCCCGACGAGCCGTCGACGACCGGGTCGATCTCCTTCGACCTGACCAATTGGTCGGACGGCACCCCCGCGACTGGCGGCTGCATGCAGGCGTATGACGGTTCGGAGGCGCTCGCCGGGGAAGACTGCACGGGCGACGCCGGGTCGTACACGGTCGACGGTCTCGCTGCGGGCGACTATCGCGTCGAGTTCTCGGCTTTCGACGGCGCAGCGCCTCAGCAGTACTACGGCCCAGCCGCGACGATCGCGACTGCTTCCGCGATCACGGTGGAAGCCGGCGTAGCGACGTCGAAGAGCTACACGCTGTACGAGCCGTCCTCCCTCGTGGGAACAGTCGTCGATGGCTCCGGAAGTCCGATTACTGGCGGAAGCGTCGAGGTCTGGGAGAAGGACACGACCACGCGACCCGTGACAACGGTTGTCGTCGGACCCGACGGGTCGTGGTCGACGGGCTCGGTAGCGTGTTCGCGATGGTGTCAGATCCGCTACGTCGGGTTCCCGGGTCTCGCGGATCAGTGGTACCTGGGCCAGTCGGTGTCGCGTACGGCGTATGCGGTGCGCGTCTCGACGACGACGCCCACGATTCTCGAACCTGAACCCATGTCCGTGGTCGAAGGAACGCTCACGGGAACCATCGTCGCGCCGTCGAACTTCACGTCATCTACGGTATGCGTCGTCGTATACGAGGCGGTCGTAGCGTACTCGACCGACAACAAGGCGCTCGCGATCGATTGCGGGACGCCGGGCGACACGTTCGAGTTCGACGGACTCGCTCCAGCGAACTACGCGCTGTGCGTCGCCGACACGGACGATCCGGTGAACATGTGCTCTGGCACGGCTTACCTGTGGGATTTCCACGGACGATATGCGTTCGGAGGGTCGTACCAATTCGCCGTTACCGCCGGGGAGACGACGACGGCCACGATGGTCTTCGGGGGCACGATAACCGGGATTCCCAGCGCGTCCAACGGGGGAACGCTCTCAGGCGGATGCATGGACGTCTACCTCAACGACACGGGTCCCTTGGTCGGTTCGGACTGCGAGCCGGACGACGGCTTCCAAGTACACGTCGGCTTCGACAACGAGTATTTCAAGGTGTATTTCCGCGACTTCACCGGCGGGGTCGATACGTGGTACCCCCACTATTCGGCGAGGACGTCTGCGTACAGCGTGAACCTGAACACCGGGACGGAGGTGACAATCGGCGCCACCCTTACCGCATGGGGCACGATTTCCGGGACGATCACCGCCCCCGAAGGAGTGTCGCCGGAGGGCGCGTGCGTTCTCGCGTTCGACCACCCCCACTCGTTCGGCGACGTCCCCGCGTCGTCGGCGGCGTGCAGCGATCCTTCGACCGGCGAATTCTCTCTCGACATTGCGCCGGGTTCGTACGATTTGCTCGTCTATGGCGCGGGGTCGGGAGCCGCCACCGAATGGTACGACGGAGTCGCCGCCTACGCGCGGGCTACGACGATTGCGGTGACGTCGGGTTCCACGACCACGGTCGACACGAGCCTTGACCAGGCTGCGGAGATATCGGGGACCGTGTCGCTCGCGGGCGGTGGCACGGCCACGGATGGCTCGGTCGACGTGTACACATCCGACCTGGACTTCGTGACGGAGGTACCGGTCGACGCGTCGGGCCAGTACTCCGTTCCGGATCTGCCTGCAGGGACGTACGTCATCTACGTCAACGGATTCAACGATTGGGCGGGCAGGTTCTACGGCGACACTCAGTTGTGGGATGACGCGACGCGCATAGTCGTCGATGCGGGAGATCACGTTGTCGCGAACGTCACGCTCGATCACGCTGCGACCATCTCCGGCACCGTGACGGGGCCGGGCGGCACCGTCGCTACGGGTGGATGCGTCCGGCTGTATGACTCCGCGGGCGATCTCTTCACGGAACTGTGCGCTGATGCGAACGGGGAGTACTCGGGCAATGTACCGGCGGGAACCTACGATCTTCTCTTCCGAGAGTTCGTCGACGCCTCGGACGATCCGCTAGCTTCGCAGTGGTTCGGTGGAGCGGACAACTCCGCCGGGGCCACGTCCGTCACGCTGGCGTCGGGTGGCTCGCTCGTAGCCGACGCGGAGCTTTCGCCCGCCGCGACCGTTGCCGGAGTCACAAGGTTGAGCGGCACGTCTTCCTACGTCGTGCACGGGTGCGTGGTCGCGCGCGACCCCGAGACGCTGTCATTGGTCGACTTCTCATGCGTCGACGACACGGGTCACTATGCGCTCCATGTCCCCGGTGGTACCTACCTCCTGTACCTCTGGGGCTTCGACACGACGGCGGAAACGGCGTTGCTCGACGTGTGGTACGACCGAGCAGTCAATAGCGACTACGCGAAGACGGTCACCGCGACCGTGGGCGTGACTACGACGCTCAACCCGTACGTGCCGTACGAGGGGAGCATCCACGGAACCGTGCAGCTTCCCGACGGCGGCGTGATGGACGGCGCCGTAGAAATCTACGACTATTCGACCAAGACCTACGTGAAATCCGTGGTCCCGAACCCCGACGGGACATATGTCGTTGACGGCCTCGCCTCGGGTAGTACGTATGGTCTGCACTTCGTAGGCTTCACCGGCGCCGCCGACCAGTGGTACGTCTGGCATCCGTCGATTTACCAAACGACTTCGATCACCGCGTCCGTTGCGGGGGCGTCGGCCACGCTCGTGAACCTCCCGGAAGCGGGGACCATCCTCGGTACCTATCCGAGCTTCGCCGCCTTCGAAGGCGACGATATCTGCGCGAACGTCTACTACCTGCCTTACACGTCTTCCCCGACGGGGTACTACGTCACGGGCGCGTGCGGAAAGGTAGGCGATGACTTCGAATTCGCTCACGTTCCCGCAGGATCGCTATTCCTCGCGTACTCCGACAATTACGGCCACGGCGCCTACTACTCCGCTCTGGGGGACGGTACGTACGCGGACCTCTTCTCGGTCGGCGCCGGCGAGACGCTCGACCTGCGCGCGCCATCGATCGTCCTCACCGGGACGCCATACTTCGAGCCAGGTTATCCGCAGGATCTCGACGTATCGGTGAATCCGCGGCTCTCGGGCACGGCAACCGTTTGGTACTCGCTCGACCACGTGACGTGGTACGAGTCCGCCAACACGTTCGCGGTCGTCAACGGCCGGGGATCCACCTGGACCAACGGACCCGCGACGACGCGGTGGTACCGGGTGAAGATCGGCGACTACGTCTCCAACGAGATCGCTTTGGCGCCGCAGGCGCCGACGATCACTATCTCGGGACCGGCGACGTACCCCGTGGGATCGACCGTGTCGATTTCGGTGTCGTACACCCCGGAGAGTTCCGGCGCCTACGCCACCTTGTGGTACAGCCTCAACGGTGGAGCGACGTGGAATGAGTCGTCCAATACCGTCGGGTTGTGCTGCGGGCACGGCACCTTGACGACCGTCGGGTCGGCGACGCCGATCCAATACCGCGTAGCGATCGCGGGTGTGATGTCGAACGTCTACGCGCCGACGCCGACGCCGTCGCTCTTGCCCGTCTCGCTCTCGTTCCCGGACAACGTATACGCCGGGCAATCCGTGCCGTTCACGATCAGCACGGATATGGCACTCTCCGGAACGGCCCGCTTGTGGTACAAGCTGCCCGACGGCGTATGGACGGCGTCGTCGAACTACATCAGCGTGGTGGACGGGTGGGGATACGGCTCCACGACCGGGTCGTCCCTCGCGATCTCGTACCGCGTCGAATTCATGAACGCGATCTCCAACGTCGAAACGCCGACGCCCGTGGTTCCGACTCTGACGCTCACCGCGCCAGAGAAGGCCGTACCGGCGTCGACTTTCGTCATGAACCTGACGGTCGATCCCGCGATCAACGACAGCACCGCACGACTCTGGTACAAGACCGCGGGTGGCAGCTGGCAGCTCAGCCCGCACCCCTTCTGCTGGGTTTCCGGGGGCACGTGTTCGGGAACCTGGTTCGCATACGACGTGGCGACCACGTTCAGGGTCGAATACGCGGGTGCGACCTCCAACGAAGTCACCGTCCAGCCGGACGTGCCGACGGCGACGCTTTCGGGTCCGTCGTCGGCGTCGCCGGGGTCGGTGTTGTCGTTTACGGTGTCGGTGGATCCGGCGGTGTCGGGTACGGCGA
>Ga0316575_10000029_pt1 | contig 35444 bp, 28 predicted proteins | sample J5NA_FD_203072 | JGI IMG/M metagenome (GOLD analysis project Ga0316575, IMG submission 203072) | Rhizosphere microbial communities from salt marsh grasses in Alabama, United States - J5-7_050615r2r3 | ecosystem: Host-associated > Plants > Roots > Rhizosphere | place: USA: Alabama | collected...
AGGAGAGACCAATGAAGCGGAACTCCGGGTTGAGCTTACTACAGCGGTCTGAGCTCCACCGAGCACTGTGATTCCAGCATCATTCATCATAACGATGCCTCCCGACAATACTTGGCTATACATCGATTTACCCACGATGGCCACCATGAAATCGCTCCTGCGTATCGCAATGGTTGCATTTGGGGTTAACAGTCTGATTGCCGGCTTTCTTTGCTGGCCAATCGATCCGGTTACGAAACGAAATCCTCCTTTGTAAATAGACAAAATGACATTGCTATTTTTTATGTTATTTGGAACGAAGTGATATTCGTGTACACGAAGAAGGGAATTGGCTTGTATCGCGATTACCAGGCCGTCTTTGAATTTCAGCAGCGCGGAGCTTCTCGCGCCGGTGGCGATTAGCATATTGGAAACGATGGGTTCACTTTTGATCACACCATGCAGCGGATTTTTGCCATGTGCGACAAAAACATTGCCCTTCACCACATAAGCAAAACTATCCGTTTCCTGTGCCGCGAAAGAATTGGTGTAAGACAACGCAATGACCAGGATAATTGCTGCTGTTTTTTTCATACCTAAACATACCTAAATATTTCAATATTTCATGGAATAGAAGTTATGAGTCTTACCAAGTGCTGAAAAACAACAGCTACATCGTGCCGTGATTCAGATGGAATATCAAGCTGAATTTTCGTTTATATAGTTGGTGCGTTTTAACGCCTTTCATCTGATCTGGATCCCAAGAAAAATGGTTATTGTGCGGTTAGGCTGATCGAAGAGATGCAAGCCTGACTCCATTCCGTCAAACATTCTTGTCGGTTTCGCAGTTAGCTTTATTTTCTTGATCTGGGTACTGGCAAGGAGAGAGACTACTTAGCTATTTTTTGGTAACAAGAAACCCTCTGTTACCATCATGTTCTGGGCTTTCAAGAAATCAAGTGAGATTAGCTGGTGCGAAAGGAGAGACTCGAACTCTCACGCCTTGCGGCGCTGGAACCTAAATCCAGTGCGTCTACCAATTCCGCCACTTTCGCGCTGTTCGCTTCCAGCTTTGGACCGATTATATCATCAAGCGCCTATTTCACTAACCTGGCGCTTTTATTTCGACCACCGAGCGCCCGCGCAGCTTGCCTTGCAGCATCTCAGGGAATACCTGTGGCAGTTCTGCGAAAGGAACGTTATGCGCAATCAGGGACAACTTTCCCGGATGCAAATCTGTTGCCAGACGCTGCCAGATCAGACTGCGTAGCGGCATAGCGGTCGCGGCAGAATCGATGCCGATCAGGTGAACGCCGCGCAGGATGAAAGGCAGCACGTTGGTATTGAGCTCGATGCCGCCCGCATTGCCAAAGCTCGCGATCGTACCGTTCTGCTGCATGGTACGCGTCAGCCAGCCCAGCGTCTTCCCGCCCACCGAATCCAGTGCACCGGCCCACAGGGATTTTTCCAGCGGGCGCGTGCCCATGACAAGTTCCTGGCGCGACAGGATTTCCGCGGCGCCCAGAGATTTGAGGTACTCGTGCCCGGAATCTTTTCCGGTCAGCGCAACCACGTGATATCCCAGTTGTGCCAGCATCACGATGCCTAGGCTGGACACGCCGCCGGTCGCGCCGGTCACGATCACCTTGCCATTCTCCGGTCGCAGTCCGTTCTGTTCCATGCGATGTATCGCCAGCGCCGCGGTGAACCCGGCCGTACCCAGCACCATCGCGTCGAACAGTGTCAGTCCCTGCGGAAGCGGCACCACCCAGTCGGCCGGGACGCGCACATAACCGGCATAGCCTCCGTCATGCGCAACACCCATGTCGTAACCGGTCACCAGCACTTGTTCGCCGGCCTTGAAGCGCGGATCGGACGAACTGGCCACCGTGCCCGACACGTCGATGCCGCCCACGCACGGAAAACGGCGTATCACCTTGCCCGCTCCGGTCGCGGCAAGCGCGTCCTTGTAATTCACGCTGGAATAGTGCGCCCGGATCACCACCTCGCCCGGATCGAGATCGTCCAGTGTCAGGTCGACGAAACGCCCGGCTGATTTGCCGTCCTGTTCGAAGATTCGGTATGCTGAAAATTTATCCATGGTCATCCGCCTCTCCTAAAGATCAAGCAGCACCCGGCCGGGAAATTCAAGCGCTTCCTTGATGGTGGCGAGGAACTGCACGGCTTCGCGCCCGTCGATGATGCGATGGTCATATGAAACGGCAAGATAGTTCATTGGCCGGATCACGATCTGGCCGTTTTCCACCACCGGTCTTTCCTTGGTTGCATGGATGCCGAGTATCGCGGCTTGCGGCGGATTGATGATCGGTGTCGACAGCATCGAGCCGAACACCCCACCATTGGAAACCGAAAAGGTGCCGCCGCTCAGTTCCTCCATCGTCAGCTTGCCGAGCTTGGCGCGCGCGCCGAAATCGGCGATCTGTTTTTCGATGTCGGAAAATGAAAGCTTGTCGGCGTCGCGGATGATGGGCACCACCAGACCGCGCTCGCTGCCGATAGCCATGCCTATATCGAAATATCCATGATAGATGATGTCGGTGCCGTCCACCGAGGCGTTGACGATCGGGAATTTTTGCAAAGCCAGCACTGCCGCCTTGACGAAGAACGATGAAAAACCAAGCTTGATGCCGTGCTTCTTCTCGAACGCATCCTTGTAGCGCGCGCGCAGGTCCATCACAGGCTGCATGTTGACTTCGTTGAATGTGGTCAGGATCGCGGCATTCTGCTGCGATTGCAGCAGGCGCTCGGCGATGCGCTGGCGGATGCGCGTCATCGCGACGCGCTGTTCGGGACGGTTGCCGGACGGCACGATCGCCGGAGCGGCCTGCGGTACATTACCCGGAGTTTCCTCCTGGGCAACCTGCTGTATCGCATTCAGGACGTCTTCCTTGGTGACGCGCCCGCTGCGTCCGCTGCCGTGCAGGGTGCCCGCATCGATTTCGTGTTCCCGCGCCAGCTTGCGCACCGATGGTGGCGCAGCGGCAGCGGCGGCCCGGGATGCTGCCGGTTTGGCAGCAGTCACTGCCGTGTCGATCTGCGCAATCAGCTCCTCGCTGCCCACTTTCTCGCCATCGCCCTTGATGATCTTGCTCAGCACGCCGCTCTTGGTGGCGGGCAATTCGAGCACCACCTTGTCCGTTTCCACGTCGATCAGGTTTTCACCCTCGGCGACCGCCTCGCCGACCTGCTTGTGCCAGTTCAGCAGTGTCGCTTCGGAAACGGATTCGGACAGCTGAGGTACTTTGACGTCAATGATGGCCATAGTGTAAAGCTCCAGGATTAGGTTTGTTGTCGAGGTCGTCGCGGAATGCCGCTTCGATCACCGCCTTCTGTTGTTCCTGATGCACCGCCAGATAGCCGGCGGCAGGCGCGGCAGACGATGGCCGCAGCGCGTAGTCTAGGTGCATGCCCTTGCGCATGTGGCGCAGCAGATAATGCTGGATGCGATGCCATGCGCCCTGGTTGCCAGGCGCTTCCTGGCACCAGACCAGTTCGGTTGCGTTCGGATAGGCGGCAATCTGCGCCGCAAAGTCATCATGCGGGAACGGGTAAAGCTGCTCGATGCGGACGATCGCCATATCCGCGATACTCCTGGTCCGGCGTGCGGCAAGCAATTCGTAATACACCTTGCCGCTGCACGCGATGATGCGGCGCACACCGGTTGCATCCAGCGCATCGACTTCGGCGATCACCGGCTGGAATTTTCCGTGAGTCAGCTCTTCAATCGGCGAAGCCGCCTCCTTGCTGCGCAGCAGGCTCTTGGGCGTAAACACGATCAGCGGCTTGCGCATCGGGCGCAGCATCTGGCGGCGCAACAGGTGGAACATCTGCGCCGGGGTGGAAGGAACGCAGACCTGGATGTTGTAGTCGGCGCACAGCTGCAAATAGCGCTCAATGCGCCCCGAGGAATGTTCCGCGCCCTGCCCTTCATAGCCATGCGGCAACAGCATCACCAGACCGCACTTCCTGCCCCACTTCACTTCGCCTGACGCGATGAACTGGTCGATCACCACCTGCGCACCATTCGCAAAATCGCCGAACTGCGCTTCCCACAGCACGAGTGAAGAAGGTTCTGCTGTGGCATAACCATATTCAAATCCGAGCACCCCCTCTTCGGACAGCAGCGAGTCAATCACCACAAAATCGGCCTGGTCCGGCGTGAGATGCTGCAGGGGGGTAAGTACTCCATCGCCGAGTACCACATGCTTCTGGTCGTGCCATGCCGCATGACGGTGGAAGAATGTGCCGCGCCCGCTGTCCTGTCCGCTCAGTCGCACCGGATAGCCTTCGGTGAGCAGCGTCGCGTACGCCAGATTTTCCGCCATGCCCCAGTCCAGGGACATTTCCCCGTTCGCCATCGCGGCACGATCATCGACGATCTTCTGCACGCGGGATTGCAGTATGAAGCCTTCCGGAACCGTGGTCAGCACTTTCGCAAGTTCGCGCAAGCGCTGCAGCGGCACCGCGGTATTCACCGGCATATCCCAGCGCACGTCGTTGCTGAACAATGACCAGTCCACCCCATGCCTGGATTTGCTGCCTTCCAGAGCGGGTTGAATCGAATTGCGCCCTTCATCCATCGCCTTTCGGTAGGTCGCAACCATCTCATCCGCTTCGCCGACCTGGATGACGCCCTGTTCCTGCAGACGCTGCGCATACAGCGCGCGCGTGCCGGGATGCTTGCGAATGAAGCTGTACATGAATGGTTGCGTGACCAATGGTTCGTCCTGCTCGTTGTGTCCCAGCTTTCGGAAACAGACCAGATCGATCACCACGTCCTTTTTGAATTGCATCCGGAAATCCAGCGCAATCTCGGTGATCAGCAATACCGCATCCGGGTCGTCGGCATTCACATGGAAAATCGGCGCGTCGATCATTTTCGCCACATCGCTGCAGTAGGTGCTGGAGCGGACGTCGCGCGGGTCGGACGCGGTAAAGCCAATCTGGTTGTTGACGATGATATGCAACGTACCGCCGGTGCCGTAGCCGCGCGTCTGCGACATTGCCAGCGTTTCCATCACCACGCCCTGTCCCGCAAAGGCAGCGTCGCCGTGGATGAGTATGGACATCACTTTTGAACCATCGTGATCCTTGCGCCTGTGCTGGCGCGCGCGCACCGAACCTTCCACCACCGGATCGACGATCTCCAGGTGGGAGGGGTTGAACGCCACTACAACATGCAGTTCGCCGCCCGGCGTCGCGACGTCCGCGGAAAAACCCTGATGATATTTGACGTCGCCGGAAGGCAGGTGTTCGGCATGAATGCCCTCGAATTCCGCAAACAGCATGCCGGGCTGCTTGCCCAGGATATTCACCAGCACGTTCAGGCGCCCGCGGTGTGCCATGCCGATCACCGCCTCCTGCACGCCTTGCGCGCCGGCACGCTGCAACAAATGGTCGAGCGTCGAAATCAGCGTTTCACCGCCCTCGAGGGAGAAGCGCTTCTGTCCGACGAACTTGGTATGCAGGTAACGTTCCAGCGTTTCTGCCGCGGTGATGCGCTCAAGGATGCGGCGCCGCATTGCATGATCATAGCCGGGATCGCCGCGCGCGCTCTCCAGGCGGTTCTGTATCCAGCGTTTCACCGCAACATCGCTGATATACATGTATTCCGCGCCGATACTGCCGCAGTAGGTCTGTCGCAGCAACTTGAGGATTTCACGCAAGGTCATGCGCGCGCCGCCCACCAGCGATCCGGTGTCGAAGGTGGCATCCATGTCGGACTCGACCAGACCGTAGTGCGCCGGATCCAGCTCGGAGACCAGCGGTTTGGCGAAACGTTTCAGCGGATCGAGATCCGCGACGCGCAGGCCGAGGAAACGATGCGCATTGATCAACTGCAGAACGTAGACCTGTTTGCGCTCCAACTCGGCATCCGATGCGCCCACATTACTGATGGCCAGTAGCGGCAAGGACGAAAAAGCATGGCGGATGCGGCTGTGCAGTTCTTCATGCGCCCCGCTGGCCAGCGGCGGCAGTGCATCAAAATAACCACGCCACTCTTCCGGCACGCTTTTCGGGTCGACCAGATAATTCTCGTACAGTTCCTCGACAAAGGGCGCATTCGCTCCAAACAGCAGCGAACTGTTCTGCATCCATTGCATGAAATTGACTGGTTTGTTCAACGCTTCTCCACAGGAACGTAATCGCGCTTGGCGGAACCCCGGTAGAGCTGGCGCGGGCGGCCTATCTTCTGTTCAGCATCCCCGACCATCTCGTTCCATTGCGACACCCAGCCTATGGTGCGCGCCAGCGCAAAGATCACCGTAAACATATTTTTAGGGATACCCAGTGCGCGCAGCACGATGCCGGAATAAAAATCGACATTCGGATACAGCTTGCGTTCGATGAAATACGGATCGTTCAATGCGACGCGCTCAAGCTCCATCGCCAGTTCGAACAGTTTGTCGTTTTCCAGCTTGAGTTCCTTGAGCACCTCATAGCAGGTCTGGCGCATCACGCTGGCGCGCGGGTCCATGTTCTTGTAGACCCGGTGGCCGAAGCCCATCAGGCGGTATTTCTTGTCCTTCACGCCCTGCACATATTCCTTCACGCGCGAGATATCACCGATCTCTTCCAGCATGTTCAGCGCGGCTTCGTTCGCCCCGCCGTGTGCCGGGCCCCACAGCGCGGCGATGCCTGAAGCCACGCAGGCAAAAGGATTGGCGCCACTGGAACCGGCCAGACGCACCGTTGCGGTGGAAGCATTCTGCTCATGGTCCGCGTGCAGTATGAAGATGCGTTCAAGCGCACGCACCAGAACCGGATTCTGAACATAGTCCTCCGAAGGAACGCCGAACATCATGTACATGAAGTTTTCCACGTAACTGTAACGATTCTTCGGATACATGAAAGGTTCCCCGGTGTTGTACTTGTAGGCCATCGCGGCGATGGTCGGAACCTTGGCGATCATGCGCATTGCAGATATTTCGCGATGCTCCGGGTTATTGATGTCCAGGGAATCGTGGTAGAACGCCGACAGCGCCCCGACCACACCGACCATCACCGCCATCGGGTGGGCATCGCGGCGGAACCCGTTGTAGAAGCGGGTCAACTGGTCGTGCACCATGGTGTGTTTGGTGACCTTTTGCATGAAAGCCGCTTTCTGTTCGGCGTTCGGCAACTCCCCGAACTTCAGCAGATAGCAGACCTCGAGGAAATCCGATTTCTCGGCAAGCTGTTCGATCGGATAGCCGCGGTAATACAGCAAGCCGGCATCGCCGTCGATGAAGGTAATGGACGAAGTGCAGCTGGCCGTGGCCGTGAATGACGGATCGTATGTGAATACACCCAGCTTGCCGATGCCGCGCACGTCCACCACATCCGGCCCCAGCACGCCGGACAGTATGGGCAATTCGATACTGCGCCCGTCGTCCAGGGTCAGTGTTGCGATACGTTGCTTGTTCTCCATCGATATTCCTCCAGTATTAGCTTCAGCATGACCTGATCAATTCCAGCAACGCCTGATGGTTTTCCTGCGTTGCTTCTTTCCCGCCTGCAATCATATCCCATAGCGGATTGTCGGGCGTATCCAGCAGATCCTCGAACGCCTGCTGTCCGTTCTCGTCGAGCTCTGCATAATGCCTGTCGATGAAGCGGCCCAGCACGATGTCCAGTTCCAGCATTCCGCGCCTGCAACGCCAGCGTATCCGTTCGAGATTTTTCATACCATGCGCTTGACCATCATGTCCTTGATTTTCCCGATTGCCTCGGTCGGGTTCAGTTCCTTGGGGCACACATCCACACAATTCATGATGGTATGGCAGCGGAACAGGCGATATGGATCTTCCAGGTCGTCGAGGCGCTCGCTGGTGGCCTGATCGCGGGTATCGGCAACAAAACGGTAAGCCTGCAGCAATCCGGCCGGGCCGACGAACTTGTCCGGATTCCACCAGAATGACGGGCATGACGTCGTGCAGCATCCGCACAGAATGCACTCATACAGCCCGTTCAGATGCGCGCGCTGCTCCGGCGATTGCAGCCGCTCGGTTTCCGGCGGCGGCTCGTTGTTGATCAGGTAGGGCTTGACCGAATGGTATTGCTTGAAGAACTGCGTCATGTCCACGATCAGGTCGCGGATCACCGGCAGTCCCGGCAGCGGCCGCAGTTCGACCGGCTCCTTGAGCGTATGCAACGGCGTGATGCAGGCCAGCCCGTTGCGCCCGTTGATGTTCATCGCATCCGATCCGCACACCCCCTCGCGGCAGGACTTGCGCAGCGACAGGCTGTCATCCTGCTGTTTGATCATCAGCAGCGCGTCGAGCAGCATTTTCCCCTGGGTGCTGTCATCGTGCCTGATTTCCAGTTCATAGTCCTGCATATACGGCGCAGTGTCCGTGTCAGGGTTGTAGCGGTAGATACGAAACTTCATTGCCTGCTCCTACATATAACCGGCCGCCTTGCCGCCGATCCGGTTTGCCAACGGCCGAAACCGGATATGGATAACTGTAATGCCCTCCAGTCGGAAGACCGGTTGTATATCAATAAACCCGCGCCTTGAGCGGAAACGATTCGACCGACAACGGTTTCAGCCGCACCGGCTTGTAATCCAGCCGCCGTCCCTCGCGAAAATACAGGCTGTGCTTGAGCCAGCTCACGTCATCGCGCTGCTGGAAATCATCGCGCGCATGGGCGCCTCGACTTTCCTGTCGCGCATGTGCCGCGATCATTGTTGCCTGTGCGACCTCGATCAGATTGTCCAGCTCCAGCGCCTCGATGCGCGCGGTGTTGAACACCCTGCTCTTGTCCTGTATTTCGGTATTCCCGACCCGTTCGGCGACCTGTTTGATCTGCTCCACGCCCTCCGCCAGCAAATCCGGGAAGCGGAACACCCCGCAATGTTTCTGCATTGTCCTGCGCATTGCCTCGCCGACATCCGGCACGCGCTCGCCGTTCTTCTGGTTTTCCAGGCGCGCCAGGCGCGCCAGCGGCCGGTCGGCGGCATCAGCCGGCAACGGCTTGGGATGCGGGTTGTTGTTCAGATCCTCGATGATCTGCCTGCCGGCCTCGCGTCCGAACACCATCAGGTCGAGCAGAGAATTGCAGCCCAGGCGGTTTGCGCCATGCACCGACACGCAGGCGCATTCGCCGGCTGCATAGAGGCCGTGCACGGCCTCGTCGGGACCTGTCTTGTAGGGCGCCACGACCTGGCCGTGAAAATTGGTCGGAATCCCGCCCATCATGTAGTGCGCGGTGGGCACGACCGGTATCGGCGCCCGTGCCGGATCGACGTGCGCAAATTTCAGCGATATCTCGCGGATGCCGGGCAGGCGCTGCCGGATCACGTCATCGCCGAGATGGTCCAGCTTCAGCATCACGTGATCGCCATGCTTTCCGCATCCTCGTCCTTCGTTGATCTCGATCGTCATCGCGCGCGCGACCACGTCGCGGCTGGCCAGATCCTTCGCGTTGGGCGCGTACTTTTCCATGAAGCGCTCGCCGTTCTTGTTGACCAGATAACCGCCCTCGCCGCGCACCCCTTCGGTGATCAGAACGCCAGCGCCATAAACCCCGGTCGGATGAAACTGGAAGAACTCCATGTCCTCCAGCGGAATCCCGGCGCGCGCTACCATGCCCAGCCCGTCGCCGGTGTTGATGTACGCGTTGGTGCTCGATTGGAAAATGCGGCCCGCGCCGCCTGTCGCGAGCAGCGTCGCGCGCGCCTGGAAGATCATCGTCTCGCCGGTTTCGATTTCCAGCGCGGTCACGCCAAGCACGTCGCCGTCCTCGTCGCGTATCAGGTCCAGCGCCATCCATTCGATGAAGAAATGCGTGTTGGCTTTCACGTTCTGCTGGTAAAGCGTATGCAGCATCGCATGCCCGGTACGGTCGGCCGCCGCGCAGGCGCGGTCGACCGGTGTCTTGCCGTATTCCTGCATGTGGCCGCCGAACGGTCGCTGGTAGATCTTGCCAGCGTCGGTGCGGTCGAACGGCATGCCGAAATGTTCCAGCTCATAGACCACTTCCGGCGCGGCGCGGCACATGAACTCGATCGCATCCTGGTCGCCAAGATAATCCGAGCCCTTGACCGTGTCATACATGTGCCAGTGCCAGTTGTCTTCCTTGATATTGCCGAGCGAGGCGGCGATGCCGCCCTGCGCCGCGACGGTATGGGAACGGGTCGGAAACACCTTGGACAGCACCGCGACCTTCAGCCCGGCATGCGCCAGCTGCAAAGCCGCGCGCATACCGGAACCGCCCGCGCCGACCACCACCACATCGAAAGTACGTTTAGCGACTGCCATTGTTAATCGAACCTTCTGAAATTTGTTTTTCGGGATGAAGCGCAAGGAGCCGCGCAGCGAATGACGAAGACATATCGAGCCTGATAGGCGAGGAATGAGCGAGCACGCGACACCGCGATTCGCCCGATAAACAGATTTTCATTACATTCCCCACAGAATTTCAACCGACCATATTGAATAAATTATCAAGGCGAGGATCACCAGCACATGAATCACCAATCTGATGGCGGCGGAATTGACGTAATCCATCACGATGTCGCGCACGCCGACCCAGGCGTGGTAAAACAGGGCGAGCAGGAACAGCAGCGTGAAGGTGCGCACCACCAGGCTGGAGAACAACGCAGTCCAGACGTCATAACCCAGAACGGGCTGCATCAGCAGGTAGCCTGTCATTGCGAATATGTACAGCACCATCAGCACCGCCGTGATGCGCTGAATCAGCCAGTCGCGCAGCCCGTAGTGCGCCCCGACGACGACACGGCTCACCATAATTTCATTCCCAGGAAAATTGTAAGTGCCAGACTCGCCGCGACCACCAGCCTGCTGCTGTTGCGCGCCCTGGCAAGGTCTCGTACCAGATGGAAATCAATCGCGAGATAACGCAGTCCGGCACAAAGGTGATGCAGGAATGCCCACAGCAAACCGAGCAGCAGCAATTTTGCCAGCGGGTACGAAAGCACGGACATCAACTCGGTATAGGTTTCTATCGAGGTAAGGCTGTACTGCAGGATCAGCAGCAGCGCCGGCAATGCAAGGAACAGCAACAACCCGCTGACGCGATGGAGTATGGATACGATACCGGGGAGCGGCAATTTGATCTTGTGCAGCGCGAGGTGTTTGGGACGTTTTTTATTCATTGCTGATCTCGAACATGCCTGGAATCCAATAACCCACATGCTACACCTTTGCGTGGCGGGAGAAAATCAATATAGCCAGCGCACCGCTATTTTAACAGTTGGCGGGAAATGCAATTACGCGTTCTATACATCGACATGGCCGATTGTCATGCTGGCCGCCCTTCAAACGCGCGATTAACCCGATCCACAGCAAGAAAAGACCATGCACAAGCCGGTATTCGAGATCGGGGCAGTCGGGAACTGATCCGGAATCAGCGTAAAAAAGAAAAATAAAGCAGGCTGCCTATTTTCACCCGCCAGGCAGGTTTTCGCATATTGAAAACCTGCCCTGCCAACAATCACCAGCCCGATTCTCGTTCCGGTGTCGCGGTGATTTTGTGCACACTTAGGTCGGTTCCGTTGAATTCTTGCTCGGGGCTCAGGCGTATGCCGACCAGATTCTTCAGTACGCCATAGACAAGCAGGCCGCCGGCAAACGCGATCGAGATACCTAGCGCCGTGCCGCACAGTTGCGACATGAAACTGATTTTGATTGTGGCCCCGTTTATCGTGGCGCCGTTTAATCCGCCCAGTGCTTTCATTCCGAATATTCCGACCGCGATTCCGCCCCAGGCGCCGCACAAACCATGCAGCGGCCAGACACCGAGCACATCGTCGATCTTCCAGCGGTTCTGCGTCAGCGTAAACATCGACACGAACAGCGCACCCGCCACGCCGCCGATAATCAATGCGCCGACCGGGTGCACCACATCGGAACCCGCGCAGATCGCGACCAGTCCCGCCAGCGGCCCGTTATGCACGAAACCGGGGTCGTTCCTGCCCATCCACAGCGCGGTCAATGTGCCGCCCACCATCGCCATCAGCGAATTCACCGCAACCAGCCCGCTGATGTGATTGATGGTCTGCGCAGACATCACATTGAAACCGAACCAGCCCACCGTCAGGATCCATGCACCCAGTGCCAGGAACGGAATGCTCGAGGGAGGGTGTGCCGAAATGCGCCCTTCACTGGTATAGCGGCCGCGCCGCGCGCCGAGCAGCAGCACTGCCGCCAGCCCGATCCAGCCGCCCACCGCATGCACTACCACCGATCCGGCAAAATCATGGAACTCCGCGCCGAACGTCGCAGCAAGCCAGGCCTGGATTCCGTAATGATGATTCCATGCAATACCCTCGAAGAACGGGTAGACGAAGCCGACCAACATGAAGGTCGCCGCCATCTGCGGGTGGAACTTGGCGCGCTCCGCGATACCGCCTGAAACGATGGCCGGAATCGCGGCGGCGAAGGTCAGCAGGAAGAAAAACTTTACCAGTGCGTAGCCGTTCATTTTCGCCAGCTGATCCGCCCCGGCCAGAAAATTCGTCCCGTAGGCAATCACGTAACCGATGAAAAAATACGCCAGCGTGGACATCGCGAAATCGGTCAATATCTTGACCAGCGCGTTTACCTGGTTTTTCTTGCGCACCGTACCCAGTTCCAGGAATGCGAAACCGGCGTGCATCGCCAATACCATGATGGCGCCCAGCAAAATGAACAGCGTGTCATTATTGACCCTCAGATCTTCCACTTTTCTCCCCTTTGCGCGTACCGTGTGCGGTACGGATTTATTATTTATTTGATTCCTGTGCTCCCGAAGGAGCTTTCAATCTTGCCAGCTGTTCAGATATTTTTCCAGCCAGAACAGGCCGACAATCGTCTTGCTGTCGTTGATCTTGCCCTGCCGTATCCACTTGATCGCCTCCTGCAATGACAATTCAAATACTTCAAGAAACTCGCCGTCATCGAGTTGGCGCCCCCGGTGAACCAGACCGCGCGCCAGAAAATATTCCATCCGCTCGTCGGCATAGCCGATGCACGGCCATGCGGTGGTGAGATGTATCCATTCGCTCGCGACGTAGCCGGTTTCTTCCAGAAGTTCGCGCTGGGCACACTTCAGGATATCTTCGTCATGATCGATCTTGCCGGCGGGCAGCTCGATAAACTCGCGCTGCAGCGGATAGCGGAATTGCCGCTCCATCACCAGGCTGCCGTTGTCCAGCAAAGCCAGCACCGCCACCGCGCCCGGATGGGTGATGTATTCACGGCTGCTGACTGCGCCGTCCGGCAGGCGCACCCTGTCCTTGAGCACCCGGATGAAATCACCGTCATACTTCAATTCGGAATCAAGTTGCGTTTCTTTCAGTTCCATTGCAATTCTCTCGTCAAACGGGCGCCCGTGCAGCAACCCTGATTCATTCGCCTGCTTTGGTTTCTGGCAGCAATCAGCTTTTTTTCACCACTTGCATCGCGGTGGCTACCATTCCGGCGATGTCTGCTGCATTGCCGGGAAGGATCATGGTATTGCCCTGTTTGGCAATGTTGCCAAAGGCGTCGACAAAACGTTCAGCCACCTTGAGATTGACTGCGATCAGGCCGCCTTCGTTCTGGATCGCATTGGCGACCAGCTTGATCGACTCAGCGGTCGCGTTGGCCACCAGCAGCAGCGCTTCGGCCTCCCCATGGGCGTTGTTGATGGCCGATTGCTTTGAGCCCTCTGACTCGCGAATCGACGCGGTCATTTTTCCTTCCGCAATATTGATCTCTTCCTGCTTCTTGCCTTCCGACTGCGCGATCAGAGCGCGCTTTTCGCGCTCGGCGGTGATCTGCTTCTGCATCGATGCAAGCACCTGCTGCGGCGGGGTGATGTCCTTGATCTCGTAGCGCAGCACCTTCACTCCCCAGTTCGGGCTGGCCTCGTCCAGTGCAAACACCACGGTTCTGTTGATCGCTTCGCGGTCTTCCAGCAGCTTGTCCAGGTCACGCTTGCCGCATTCCGAGCGCAGCGCGGTTTGCGCGAGCATCGTGATCGCAGCGAGGTAGTTGGAGGTACCGTAGCTCGCGCGTGCCGCATCGGTCACCTGGTAATACAGCACGCCGTCGACCTGCACCTGCGTGTTGTCGCGGGTTATGCAGACCTGCGGTTCGATATCTATCGGGAATTCGGTAAGACGGTGGCGATAGGCGACTCGGTCCATGAACGGGATAACGACACTCAGGCCGGGCTCCAGTGTCCTGTTGTATTTGCCGAACCGCTCGATCACCCATGCGTTCTGTTGCGGCACTATCTTGATCGTTCGGAAAGCCAGCAAAACCGCGAAAACGACCAGTACGACAACAAATATATTCATGCTCTGCTCCTGCTTGATGACTGCTTGTTTAAGGTTCAAATCTACTCGATGATCAAACGGCTGCCCGCGATTTCCTTGATCTTCCAGCTTTGCCGTGCCATATCCGCTGACGCTGTACCGGCCAATTCGGCATCCCATTCCGCGCCGCGATAACTGACCCGTGCGTGACGTTCGTCCGACCAGCGTACTGCTTGCACAGTCTGCCCGATGTCATAGGCGAGATTGGCCTGTTCCAGTCCCGGTCCCCGGGCCTGCTTCAAGCGATATATTCCTGCCACGCTCAAGGTGCAGAGCAACGCCGCGATGGCGGCTTGACCGCTCCATGCCATACCCAGATAAGCCGACAATCCGGCAGCAGCCAGGCCAAACGCCACCGCAATCAGGTAAAACGTGCCGCTGTTAATTTCGGCGATCACCAGCACCACCGCCGCCAGCCACCAGATCCAATATACTTCCATTGTTGCGCCTCGCTATGTCAGGAACGTCCATTTTGCCACGTTTGGCGCGGGCATTCGTCGAGCCAACCAGAACGACCGCACAGATGCGCGCAGATTGCCGGCCTACGCTGCATCGGAGCGGCGCAGATGCAATCGGACCAGGCAGCGGTCTATCCACTGCGCGGTCAGCTTTTCCTGCACCGAATTCTGCCGCAGCCTGGCTTTCAGTCCGGGGAAATCGACTCGGTCCAGCGGCTGGTCCTGGTTGAAGCAGGAAAACACATGGCTGGTCTTGCCGGTATCCGGATCGATATGGGTTTGCAGACATTGCGCGCAGATCTCCTTCATCATGCACTGCATCGGTGAGTTGATCGATCCGATCGCGAAATGATGGGGCTTCAGGTAAGGCTGCAGCACCGCATGGCGCGCGGCGGCCACCGCCGCCATCATGCCGTCCGACCCGATCGCGATGATGCGGTCGGCATCGGCACACGGAATCTGCTGGTCCCCGAGCGCGCCGCTTGCGTAGGCCGTCATCGCATCGACAATATTTCCGGCAAAACTGCGATCCTGGGGGCGTGAAGGCGCAAAACCGGGCTTCTCGTCGCAGCACCAGACCACCACATCGGCGGCATTCTCGATCTCGGCAACCTTGTAACGGTCAATGGCTTTTTTGTATCCGGCGAAATAAAGCACCCTGGAGCCGGCCGCGCGCAATGCCTGGCCGATCGAAAACAACACCGCATTCCCCAGTCCGCCACCCACCAGCAGCACCGTTTCATCCACCGGTATCTCGGTGGGCGTGCCGGTCGGCCCCATCAGCACCACCGGTTCGCCGGGCTTGAGCATCGCGCACAGGTCGGCCGAGCCGCCCATCTCCAGCACGATGGTCGAAATCAACCCGCGCTGCGGATCGACCCAGGCACCGGTCAAGGCGAGCCCTTCCATCGCGAGGCGGGTCGAGTCGATCTCCAGCGCATTGGCCTCGTAATTCTGCAGGCGGTAAAACTGTCCCGGCCTGAAATTTCGCGCAGCCAGCGGCGCGTGGATCACGACTTCGACGATATTCGGCGTCAGTCGAATGACTTCGTGGACCGTCGCTCGCAACTGATGATTGATCTGCGCAAGAAATTCCGCATCCGATGACTCTGATGCAGGTTGCACCCGCTGCAGCACTGCACTGACCAGCGGATAGCCCTGTTTGGCGCCGCCCATTGCCTTGACCACATTGCCGAAATAGGACGGATGCAGATCACCGAAAAAGCTGATGAATCGGCCATCGGGTTGTTTCGCTAACAGCACCTGCGCCATCTTCGGCTTGGACGTCGCCGGCTCGGGACGCACCGGCGATCCATCCGCGTCGCATGCCTGGAAATAGCGCCCGTCCAGTTTGAAATGATCCGGGTCTTCGCGCGCCAGCACGGTGTTCGGCTGGGTACCGGCGGCAACCAACACGGTGCGCGCGGCGATTTCAATCTCTGAACCCGCGCTCCAGTTTCCCTCCTCATCGCGCTGCTGCAACGACAACCCGATGGCGCGTACCGCGCCGAACTCGTCGACCTCGATGCGCGTCGGGCTCAGTCCCTCGGCGAAACTGATTCCTTCCTCCAGCGCCTTTTCGACTTCCTCATGGTTCAGCGTGTAGGAGGGACTGTCGATCAGACGCTTGCGGTAGGCGATCGTGACGCCGCCCCAGCTTTGCAGCAATTCGACGATGCGGGGCTCACGTCCTTCTGCGGCGGCTTTGCTGCGCTCCGAATCGATCGCCAGCGCATGGCCGAGAAACTCATCGGCGATCTGGCACTCTTCGGCCATCCAGCGCCGGCGCACCGCCTCCTCGCCCTTTTCGGCTACCAGAATCTTGTAGCGATGCAGGAATTTTGCAACCTGCTCCGGATAATAGGCCAGCGACTCGGTAGCTGTGTCGATTGCGGTCAGACCGCCGCCGATCACCACGACAGGCAGGCGTATCTGCAGATTCGCGATCGAATTCTGCTTGGCGGCGCCGGTCAATTGCAGCGCCATCAGGAAATCCGACGCAGTGCGCACGCCGCGCGCCAGTCCGTTGGGGATATCCAGCACGGTCGGCCGGCCGGCGCCGTTGGCCAGCACGATGTGGTCGAAACCGCTGGAGAAAGCCGAGTCCACGGTGAGCGTTCCGCCGAAACGCACGCCGCCGAACAGCGCGAACTGGCTGCGCCGCTCCAGCACCAGGCGGATCAGTTTCAGGAAATTCTTGTCCCAGCGCACCGTGATGCCGTATTCGGCAACACCGCCGAATCCCGCCAGCACGCGGTCGTCGAGCGCTTCGTACAATTCGCCGATTTCACGGACCGGCGCAAATTCGACACGCTCGCCGCTGGCTGCCACGCCGCCGATATGCGGCGGCAGCGGTTCGATTTTCAGGCCGTCGATGCCGACCACGGTATGTCCGTCATTGATCAGATGATGGGCAAGCGTGAAACCGGCCGGTCCCATTCCGGCAATCAGCACGCGTCGGCCGGAGGGCGCTTTCGGATAAGGTCTTTCCAGATGCAGCGGATTCCAGCGCGTCAGCAGGCTGTAGATTTCGAATCCCCACGGCAATTCCAGAACATCTTTCAGCGTGCGCGTTTCCGCCTGCGGAATATCGACCGGCTGCTGCTTCTGGTAGATGCACGACTTCATGCAATCGTTGCAAATGCGATGTCCGGTCGCCGCGACCATCGGATTGTCGACCACGACGATCGCCAGCGCGCCCAGCGCATGACCCTCTGTCTTGACCTTATGGAACTCGGATATCTTTTCCTCAAGCGGACAACCGGCAAGCTTGACGCCGAAAATATTTTTCCTGAACGCGGCAACACCACCGTCTGCGGGAGGCTTTTCCCTGAGTCCGTGGGAGCAGGAATCCTTGCCCTGCTCGTGGCACCAGATGCAGTAATTCGCCTGGTCGAGCGCGCCGGCCAGGTCGGTCCCGGCATCGGTCAGCGCAAAACCCCGGCGGCGGCGCAATTCATGGCCTGCGCCGAGGCGATAGGCGTGGATGCCATCCAGGTTCACCGTCGCCAGCGGAACCAGTTTGTCAAAATCCAGTTTGGCCGGAACCTTGAACAGTATGCCGCTGCGGTGGCGCTGTCGTCCGGCGGCCGTTTGCACTGCCCAGGCCGCATAACGCAGGGCGAGCTGCAATTCAGCGGCATGGACCGTCTCATCTTCCAGCCACACACCAACAAGTCTGGCATAGGCGAGTTCGCTGAATGGCGCGCCGATGTAAGCTTCCAGTTCGGCTTCAAGAGCGGGGCCGTCTATGGTTGCCGCTTCTTCGGCTTTCACCTTGGTCATCGCGCGGCGCTGGACGAACAGGCGTTTGCAGCCGTACAGCGGCGCCAGCTCATGATGGCGCTCGGCCAATGCCCGCATTTGCGTCTCGATGCCGAACAGGGTTGCCAGGAAATCTTCAAGGTGGGGCGCAAGCGCGATCAGCAGCTCCGATTGCGCCTTGCCTGACAGTCCGCCTGGCTTCTGCCGGGCGGCTTCGAGTTGCGCGCGCAGATCCGGATCGCTTTCGCCCAGTGATTCGAGAAAAGCCGCATCGATGCGGATCAGCCCAGCGCGATCGTAAAGGTCGCCGAATTTGAACCCGTAAGCGAGGTCCAGATTCTGCTGACGGGCGGTGTCATTTTGAATGGTCGGCATAATTTCAGGCTTCCGAAATTCCGCAAGATTCACATTCACGGTCCGGGCTCATCGCGCCACAAGGAAAGTGCATCGTGCGAAATGATTCCAGCCGGGCGTAAACCATCGGCATATATTAACTTACCAGCACGGCAATAACTGCAGAATTGCCCGGCCCGCTCACTTCTTCGATCCGCGCTTGTAGAGTCCGGAAGTGTTGCCGCCCTCTTTTTTGGAGTTATACATCGCCTGATCGGCATTCTGCATCAAATCGTCGGCGTTCTTTCCATCCTCGGGGTAGACACTGACCCCGATGCTGGAGTGGACGGTTAGTTCATGGCCTTCGATCTGCATCGCGCCCTGGAAAAGATCATGCAGCTTCCTCACCACGACCATGGCCTGCTGGGGATCATTGATCGAATCGAGCAGGATGACGAACTCGTCGCCGCCAAGGCGCGCCACCGTATCCACTTCACGCACCGCCGCCCTCAGCAGCTTTGCAAAGTTGACCAGCACACTGTCCCCGGCCGCATGGCCCAGCGTGTCATTGATCTCCTTGAAGCGATCCAGATCGATAAACAGCACGGCGAGGTGCTTGCCGCTGCGCCGCGAACTGACGATCGCATGTTCCAGCCGGTCGAAAAACATCCGGCGATTGGGCAGCCCGGTCAGCGTGTCATGCCTGGCCTGATGATCGAGCGCCTTGCGGTGTTCGTCCAGTTCGGACAAGTGCGCGACGATTTGCTTCTGCATATCGTGAAAACTGCGTGACAGCAGGCCGAGTTCATCGTTGCGTGCCAGCGGCTTATTGCTGACGACGTGCTCTGTCGAGAATTTCCTGATCGCGTCGACCACGGTATTCAGCGGGCCGGTGACGATGCGAGAAACCAGCGCGGAAAGGATCAGCGCAAGCAGGCTGAATGCCAGAATGATCTGGAAAGTGTCCCAGCCCAGCCTCGAGGTTTCCTGCGTGATGCTAGCGATCGGCTCGGACAATCCGAGAATCACAAAGCGCTTGTCTATCGTGTCGCCAAACGGCAAGCGTATGAAGGCGGCAACATGCCCATCCTGTTTCCGCGATTCATCGTAGACATGCGTCACGACATTCATCTTCTTGCCGTGAATCAGCAACAGCACCTGCTTGAAGGAATCCTGGATCAGGATGCGCTTGCCGCGGTCAAAACCAAAGGTCTTGCTCGGATCGGGATGTATCAGGAAGTCACCAGACTGGTTGCTGAGGTATAGATTGTATGAACTCGGCAAATTGCTCTTCAACAGCCTGGCCAGCCCGTTCAGATCAATATTGATTGCAATCAAACCAAGTCTTCTGCCGCTTTGTGAGAATACCGGCGTCGCAACCGTCACCGTCGGTTTGTCACGGCCCGAGTGTGCGCCCCTTTCATGGTTTATCCTGATATCCGACAGATAGATATCTCCCCGGGCCAATCTCAGCGTGCCGGCAACATAGGGATAGCGCCCGCGTTTCTTCAGATCGCTGCCCTGCACCCGGGTCAGTCGCTTGCCGTTGCGGTCGACGCGCACCAGTTCCTGGCCGCCATGGTCGATGCCTATCAGGCGGATCTGGAAATATTCCGGGTGTGCGGACAGCATTGCAGCGAAGGTGTCGGCCAGTATCTGTTTGTCCTGTTCGGCAGTCTTCGCATCCGGAGAAAGAAAAACATTACGCGACAGCGGCAGGGCTGCCAGCAATTGCGAATCCTCCGCAATCACGTCAATGATGATCTTCATGTTCCGGCCAACCACCTGAGTCGCGGTCAGCAGGTCGCGTTCCGCCGCACTGGTCAGCATATTCCGGCTGGACGTGTAAAAGTAATAGCCGGTCAGGATGGTCGCCAGGATACCGAATGCGGCAAGCAGGGAGCCGAGCTTGAATCCGATATTCGGTTTCATGTAATCAGAGAGCTTCATGGCACTGGACAGGAGTCGGCAAATGGGCGGGAGGTGATGGAAGTCAGGCCTGGCGATCCGGACTGGATAGACCCGCAAACCTGATCGCAATCAATTCAGCCCGAATTTTCAGACCGGTTTCCGGTTTCGATCGCAATGCCGAACCATCTGGCAACATCAGCCCGAACGACATGGTCACGGCACAGACGGCGCGACAGGATGCAAACGAAACGGGGTGAGCAACATTCATTATGTCTGTCAGGCAAGTCAAGCCAATATCATGACCGGAAGAAAACCGGACACATTATACATACCGTTGCAAATCGACATGCATCCAAAAATGCCGGCGTCCGCAATGCCGGCCGAGCAGGTGTGTACGATATTGCGCTTTGCATGATGCGCAATCATGCAAAGTTCTTCGCTGCGCCGATTCGGGGTAGAATTGCCTACCACTTTCTCGAAACACATCCTGATTGTGATATTCCTTATGAATCGCAAAGCCTGGCTGCCACTCGCCATTTGCCTGACGTTCCTGCCTGGTTGCGCGTCCTGGCATAAAACCGAGACAAACAACGCGACAAAAAAATCGACGCGTCACGCCCCGTCTGTTGCGAAGCCGCCTGTGCGCTCGGTAACGTCGGCAGACGGACTGGTCAAGGGAGAAATAATCGGAATTCCTGCTCCCGCCAGTAAATTCTCCCTGCTGCAAATCGGGATGACCCTGAAACAGGTCGAGCACCTGATCGGAAAGCCGAACAAGTCCGACAGCCGGATCACCGGCAAACAATACCAGCCATTCTATTTCGGCGGGGATACCCAGCGCACTGAGGCCTACTACAAGGGCGAAGGGCACCTGACTTTTTCGAATACACGGCCCGACAGCGCCCCGGATACGCTGATCCGCATCACGGTGTATCCCGATGCAACTACAACGCACTGATACACGAAGAAGATGCACCAGGAACCTTGCCTGCGCCGGGTTGACAGACTGCACAAAAAAAAACTACATTCCCCAGCACTGCGTTTCATTACTTACCATTTAAACAATAATCCAATTGCAATTCGGGAGAGCACATGTCCAACATCGAATCCGTTCTGAATGAAGTACGCGTTTTCGAGCCTTCGGCCGAATTCGTAAAACAAGCCAACGTGTCAGGCATGCAGGCATATCAGGCGCTTTGCAAGGCGGCCGAACAGGATTACCCCGGCTACTGGGCCAATCTGGCACGCGAAACCCTGCAATGGAAAAAACCGTTCACCAAGTCGCTCGATGAAAGCAACGCGCCGTTTTTCAAATGGTTCGAGGACGGCGAATTGAATGTATCCTACAACTGCCTGGACATACATCTCGCCGAGCGAGCGGAAAAGACCGCGATCATTTTCGAATCCGACGATGGCAAGGTCAGCAAGGTCAGCTATCGCGAACTGCACGGGCGCGTCAGCCAATTCGCCAACGGGCTGAAATCGCGCGGCATCGGAAAGGGCGACCGTGTCGTGATCTATCTTCCGATGAGCATCGAGGCAGTGGTGGCCATGCAGGCCTGTGCCCGTATCGGCGCGATCCACTCGGTGGTATTCGGCGGATTCTCCGCGAAGAGCCTGCATGAGCGGATCACCGATGCCAAAGCCTGTGCGGTGATCACCGCCGATGCGCAAATGCGCGGCGGCAAACAGATGCCGCTGAAACCCATCGTCGACGAAGCGCTCGCCACCGGCGGGTGCGAATCGGTGCACAGCGTCATCGTTTATCGCCGTTCGGGAAACAATGTCGAATGGAACGATGGCCTGGACATCTGGTGGCACGACCTGTTCAATTCCCAGCCTACCCACTGCGAGCCGGAATGGGTAGGCGCCGAACACCCGCTGTTCATCCTGTATACCTCGGGCTCCACCGGCAGACCCAAGGGGGTGCAGCACTCCAGCGCCGGATACCTGCTAGGCGCCATGCTGTCGATGAAATGGGTTTTCGACTACAAGGACAGCGACATATTCTGGTGCACCGCCGATGTGGGCTGGGTTACCGGCCACAGCTACGTGGCTTACGGTCCGCTGGCGATGGGCGCAACACAGGTGGTGTTCGAAAGCGTCCCGACCTACCCGGATGCAGGGCGGTTCTGGAAAATGGTCCAGGACCACAAGGTCACCACTTTCTACACGGCGCCAACTGCCATCCGTTCGCTGATCAAGCTTGGCGGAGAACTGCCCAAACAATATGACCTGTCCAGTCTGCGCCTGCTGGGCACAGTCGGCGAACCGATCAATCCGGAAGCGTGGATGTGGTACTACAACACCGTCGGACAGGGCCGCTGCCCGATCGTGGACACCTGGTGGCAGACTGAAACAGGCAGTCACATGATCGCCCCCCTGCCCGGTGCAATGCCGATCAAGCCGGGCTCATGCACCCTGCCGCTGCCCGGCATCATGGCCTCCATCGTCAACGAAGCAGGCGATGAAGTGCATGACCAGCATGGCGGATTCCTGGTCATCAAACGCCCGTTCCCGTCGCAGATCCGCACCATCTGGGGTGATCCCGAACGCTACCGGAAATCCTACTTCCCCGAAGAAATGCACGGTTACTACCTGGCCGGCGATTCCGCGCACCGCGATGATGACGGATACTTCTGGATCATGGGACGCATAGACGATGTATTGAAGGTATCCGGCCATCGTCTGGGCACGATGGAAATCGAGTCGGCACTGGTCGCAAACCCACTGGTTGCGGAAGCAGCAGTGGTGGGCAAGCCCCACGAAATCAAGGGAGAAGGTATCGTCGCCTATGTTGTGCTGAAGGGTTCGCGCCCGTCGGATCCGAACAAGTCCAGGGAAATCGCCGAGGATCTGCGCAACTGGGTAAGCAAAACCATAGGCCCGATTGCCAAGCCGGATGAAATTCGTTTCGGCGACAATCTTCCCAAGACACGTTCCGGAAAGATCATGCGCCGCCTGCTCCGGGCAATTGCAAATGGCGAGGAGATTAGCCAGGACGTTTCGACTCTGGAAAATCCGGCCATACTGGATCAGCTTAAAAACGCAATATAATTGCTTGCCAGGCCCCCAGGCCGGACGCAGACATACCGGCCTGGCGGACTGCTAGAACAGATTTTCGAAGGATGCCGTACCGTTTTAACCCTGGATCCGCCTGAAAATGCGAATCAGCCAGCATTTCCGACCTTCCATCCCCGGTCCACTGCCTTTTATCATCTAGTCGCTAGTTTTTGATTGACCTGTATGTGGATATGGATGTTAAACTAACATCACATCGGGATTTACTTCAGGAAGGATGCATGTGCTATTGATTCGATTCATGATTTCTTTGCTTGTCTGTGCTTTCTGCGCAGCCATGCCGGCCTATGCACAAACAGATGCAACTCAACTGGCCGAGCATCCGGAAGAAACGATCGCGCTTAACAGCCCTGTCACAAGTCCTGCTGCAGTCGACTCTGTTCCGCAGTGGCTTCCGTCCGGTCGCGATATCAGAATCGAACTCATTCCCAGTGCAGCTCCTTTGCCGCAGGAACTGTGGACGAGAATACGCGACGGTTTTGCGATGCGCGAACTGAATTCCAGACTGGTCGCAAGGCATGAGCGCTGGTACGCCCGCCATCCAGAATATTTTGCGCGCATGATCGATCGCGCCCGCCTTTACCTGTATTACATAACCGAGGAAGTCGAACGGCGTGGCATGCCCAGCGAAATCGCGCTGCTGCCCATGGTCGAAAGCGCCTTCAATCCTGGCGCATATTCAACCAGCCGCGCATCCGGCATCTGGCAATTCATGCCTTCCACCGGCAAAAAGTTCGGTATGCAGCAGAACTGGTGGTATGACGGCCGACGCGATGTGATCAGCGCGACCAATGGCGCGCTCGACTATCTGCAGAATCTTCACTCCATGTTCGGTGACTGGCAATTGGCCCTGGCTGCCTACAATTGCGGCGAAGGAGCAGTACTCCGTGCCCAGGCACACAATCGCAGACGCGGATTGCCTACCGACTATGAACACCTGAGGCTGTTGAGGGAAACGCGTAATTATGTGCCAAAATTGATGGCCATCAAGCACATCATTTCCGATCCGGCGAAATTCGGGCTGGCATTGCAGGATATTCCGAACAAGCCCTATTTTGCAGCAATTACCACTTCCCAGCACATCGATGTAAAGCTTGCCGCCCAGCTGGCCGGTATATCGGAAGATGAATTTGCCGCGCTCAATCCGGCACACAACCGTCCGGTGATCCTGCAGGACAACAATGATTTCATCCTGTTGCCGATCGACAAGATAGCAACCTTCAGGACCAACCTGGAAAACTATGACAAGCCGCTGGTAAGCTGGCAGCCATACAAACCCAAAAAAGGCGAACGCCTTGACAAGCTGGCACCGCGCTTCGGCCTGTCACTGGCCAACCTGAAGTCCGTAAACGGGCTTTCCAGGCACGGTAATATCAGTACCGGACAAACCCTGCTGGTACCGGCGAACGGCGATGAATCCTCAAGCGAGTTCGAAGCTTTCAACATGCATCTTGCACCTACCGAATACCGGACAAGAATCAAGGTTCGCCGGGGGGACACACTGGGAGCACTGTCGCGCCGTTATCACGTCAGCATCGCCAAGCTGAAACGATATAACCACAGCTCGCTGAAAATCATCAGGATAGGCCAGACACTGGTTATCTCGGAAGAAGGATCAAGCCCGCGTTACATCAGGCACAGAAAATCCAGGGACAGATCGCGTGAAGTCGCCCAAAACGGCAATGAGTCTTCTAGCGAGTCTTCACAGGGAATCTAGTTCGGCACGGGACGGCATCTTTTCCGGAATGGAACTTAAATAGCGGTATCCCTTCCACAACCGCCACGCACCCCACATCAAACCCGCCGCTCTGCCGCGGCGGATCAGAATAAAAGCCATCGCGCCAACCACCAGCAAAGGATGGCGTCGCAAATAGTGAACTCCAGAAATTCCCTTGTCGGCCAGGGCCAACGGAGCTTCCCATTCCGCTCCGGCCTCGGCGACCTGCTCGCGCTGTGATGCAATTCTTGCCAGCAACTCGACCCGGCGCTGCTTGAGCTCGAACAATTTTTCATTCATGGCAACAGTTATTCCCCTGGATCCAGCTGTTCCCTGTCCCTGGCCAATTCGGCAAGACTGGCGGAAAAAAGCCTGGGCCTGGACTGCGCCTTGCTGCGCAACAGCAACGCGATCAGTATCCCCGACATGAAGAACAGCGCGCACAACCCGCCCAGCACTGCGATGCGATGGTCGTCCCAGAACAGCACGGTGATGAATATCGTTAGCAACAGCAGCGCCATGCCAAAACAGAACAAAGCCAGCAGCGACAGGAAGAACATTTGCGTCAGGTGCAAACGCTCTTCCTGAAGCTCATTCGCAAGCAGTTCCAGCCGGGTCGATACGATCGAGATCAGCGTCGAAGCCAGTCGCTTGACTGAATCCATCAAACCGGCGCCTTGTCCGGCCATGACCTAGCGGCCGCGTCCGATCAGCATGCCGATGATGACCCCCACGCTGGCGCCGACACCGATTGCCGTCCACGGATTATCGTGCACATATTCGTCAGTGGCTTTGGCGGCCTGTTTGGTCTTCTCGATCATTTCAAATTCCGCCGCATTCAGGCGCGCTTTCGCGATAACCAGGTTTTCCTGGATGCGCTCGCGTGCTGCAGACACCTTGTCACCCGCCTGCCCCGCTGTAGCGCGCAGCAATTCCTCTGCGTCAGCGACAACCGCGCGAATATCCTGGATCAGTTTTTCCTTGTCTGTTTCGCTTTTTGTTCCTGCCAGCTTCGTGCTCATGATTCACTCCTTATTTATACAAGCAATTCGTGATCAACTTACGCTGAAAACCCCGCAACCAACCGGAGAGCCTTCAACCTTTGTAAACCTAAAATACCCTGTCGTCAACCCGGGCTTCAACATGCAAATAGCAACTCACACTGTGGGTTGGCGAGTGCCGGGTCAACGGCGGATAATGCGCGCGGCATTGCTCCGTCGCATGCGCACAGCGCGGCGAAAAATGGCAACCTTGCGGCGGATTGGCCGGCGACGGCAAGTCTCCCTCCAGCCGGATGCGATCCCTGTTTGCACCATCTATACGCGGAACGGCAGACAACAGCGCCCGTGTATAGGGATGCATCGGTGAGCGCAGCACCTCCGCCGCAGTACCGCGTTCCACGATGCGGCCGAGGTACATCACGCATACCTCATGGGCAAGATATTCGACCACTGCAAGATTGTGAGTGATAAACAGGTAGCCAAGTTCAAATTTCTGCTGCAAAGATTTCAGAAGGTTCAATATTTGCGCCTGCACCGATACATCCAGCGCGCTGGTCGGTTCGTCGCAGATCAGCAATCGTGGCGACACGGCAAGCGCACGCGCGATCGCGATCCGCTGCCTCTGTCCGCCGGAAAACTCGTGCGGATAGCGCCATTTCGCTCCGCGCGCAAGACCAACCTGGTCAAGCAACGAATCGATGTGCGACTGGCGCGCCTTGCTGCCGCTGTCGATATCGAGCGCGGTCATGCCTTCCTCCAGAATTTCCGCAACGCGCATCTTGGGGTTCAGCGAAGCATAGGGGTCCTGGAATACCATCTGCATTGCAGCGCGCTGTTCGCGGCTGACGTATCCCGACAATGTCTGACCGGCCAACTGCACGCGGCCGGATAAAGCCGGTACCAGTTGCAACAGCGCCTTTGCCAGCGTGGTCTTGCCGCAGCCTGATTCGCCCACCAGCGCCAGAGTGCGTCCCTGCGGGATGTCCAGCGTCACGCCGTCCACCGCTTTCACCTGCCCGACCACACGCTGCAACAAGCCTTTGCGAATCGGAAAATGGACGCGCAGGTCCGAGACTTGCAATAGCGAGGGGCCCGGTTCAGGGTGCAACTCAGGCTTTGCATCAACATCAGGCACAGACAACCGGACCTGTTTCTCCTGCACCGTATTTCCCGCCCCTTGCATCTGATAAAGATGGCACCTCACACCGTGCCCCGTATGGACCTCTGTCCAGCCCGGCGTCTTTTCCCTGCACAGCGACCAGGCCCTGTCGCAGCGCGCGGCAAATCGACAGCCCTGCATCACGCTTCCAAGCGGTGGTACGCTGCCGGGAATCGCGGCCAGTGACTGGTTGCGGTGCGCCGCATCGGGAAGTGCAGCAAACAGTTTCTGCGTGTAGGGATGAAGCGGCTGGTCGAACAACCGGGCCCTGCTGGCCTGCTCGACGATTTGCCCCGCATACATTACGCCCACCTGATGCGCCATTTCCGCGACGACGCCAAGGTCATGGGTTATCAGCAGCATCGCCATGCCGTTTTCAGCCTGAGTGTCACGCAGCAATTGCAGCACTTGCGCCTGTATCGTGACATCCAGTGCGGTGGTCGGTTCATCCGCAATCAGCAGTTTTGGCCGCCCGGCCAGCGCCATCGCAACCATCACGCGCTGCTTCATGCCGCCGGAAAGCTGGAACGGGTATTCAGCCACGCGCCGGGCCGGATCCGGAATGCCGACCTGATTCAGCAATTCCACGCAACGATTCCGTGCAGTCTTGCCGCGCAGGCCCTGATGCAGCGACAATACTTCGGTTATCTGCTGGCCGACCGTCATTACCGGATTCAGGCTCAATCCCGGCTCCTGGAATATCATCGCCATCTTGCCGCCTCGCAGGTCGCGCATCTCGCGTTCGCGCAGACCGAACAGTGCGATGCCATCCAGTTGCGCAACCGAGTCCGTATGCGTCACGCCATCGGGCAACAGCCGCAACAGCGACAGTGCAGTCATCGATTTTCCGCATCCGGATTCACCAAGCAGCACAAATGTCTCGCCCGCCCGGATGTTGAACGAGATGTCGTCGACGATACGGATGCCATTGTGCAGCTGCGTAACCAGGCCGGACACGCTCAGGATGTCGGCCATTATTCGGCCTCCCAGGTACGGTTCAGGCGCGGATCAAATGCGTCGCGCACGGCATCGGCGAACAGGTTTGCGGCCAGCACCAGCGCCAGCATGAAACCGAATGCCGAGGCCAGAGACCACCACACCATCGGCTCGCGGCCCAGTTCCAGCCGCGCCGCGTTGATCATCGTGCCGAAGCTGATCATCGAAGGATCGACACCCACACCGACGTAGGACAGGACCGCCTCGGCCAGCACCAGCCCGCTGAAATCCATCACCAGCGAAATCAGCACGATGTGCATCACGTTCGGCATGATATGGCGCATCAGGATGCGCAACGGCGACACGCCGAATGCCTGCGCAGCCTGTATGTATTCCATTTCGCGCAGCTTCAATGTCTCGCCGCGCAGCAGGCGGCACAAGCCGGTCCAGCTGGTGACCCCGAGGATCAGGCACAGAAACACAAGGCGCAGATCCGCCCGCGACGCCAATGTCGTAAACCAGCCCGGATGCATGTCGATGGTTACCTGCATCATCAGCACCGCCGCCGCGATCAGCAGCACACTGGGTATCGAACTCAGCACGGTGTAGATATATTGAATAACATCATCCACCCAGCCGCGAAAATACCCTGCCGCCACACCCAGGAACAGGGCGAGCGGCAGAGTAACCAGCGTGGTTACCGTACCGATGATCAGCCCGGTTCGTATGCTTTTCAGTGACAGGTACAGCACATCCTGACCGACCTTGTCGGTACCCAGCACGTGATATGCAGCAGCAAGATTCACAGTTGCGCCGATCAGGACCGAAATGACCAAAGTGGAGGCCAGCAGTGCACGCATCGGCCACTTGCGCTTCACGAGCCACCGTTTGCTGCCGAGCGCGATCAGCAAACCGGCCGCCAGTCCCGCCAGCGCACCGGTCAAACCGCGCCGGAATATGTCTGCATCCCGCTGACGTACATCGGTCAGGCCGGCGCCGCCGAAGCGCAGGCGCGGATATTCGCGCAGCACGTGGCCGCTCGCATCGATGACGCTTTCCTTCGCATACAGCGTGACGGCAAGCGGAGCGGAATAGGTTTTCTCGGTTTGCGTGCGCAGCGGCGTAACCAGCTTGTCGAACACGCTCAACACCTCGGGAGAATAGACCGTTTCGCCATCATTTCTGTCCGGCAAGGCGGCCCGGTAGTGCAGCGTATCCAGCAGCCCTACCAGCACGAACAGCGACAGCACCAGCAAAGAAACCATCGCGGTCGGATTTCGCGCCACGCGCCGCCATGGCACCAGCAGATGCTCGAGCTGCCGAACATACCACACGCAGGCTATGCCGACAGCCAGGATCAGAAATATCAGCTTGTCGCTCCACAGGAATACCGGCATGAAGCTCATGACAGTCGCACCCGAGGATCAACCATGGTGTAGGAAATATCGGTGAGGATCAGTCCGACGATGTACAGCAGCGAGCCGAGGAAAACCATCGCGCGCACCACGCTGAAATCCTGCGCATTGATCGCATCGATGGTGTAGCTGCCCAGACCGGGAATGCCAAAGAACGACTCGGTCAGCAGGCTGCCCATGAACAGCAGCGGTATCACCACCACGACCCCGGTCAGTATCGGGATCATCGCGTTCTTAAGTACATGGGTAAACAGCACCCGCAGTTCGGACAGGCCCTTGGCACGCGCGGTGCGCACATAGTCCTTGCCGATTTCCTCGAGGAAAATGGTGCGATACCAGCGGCTGCTGGCGCCGACACTGCCGGCGATGCCGATCAGGATCGGCAGCACCACGAACTTGAAGCTGTCCAGGCCGCCCGCATATCCGGATATCGGGACCAGATGCCACAGCTTGCTGACCAGGAACTGGCCCCCGATGATGTAGAACAGTCCGGATACCGACATCAGAAATACGCACAGCGACACGCCCGCCATGTCCAGCGCGGTGGCGCGAAACAGCGTCATCAGCAGTGCAAAACTGACATACACGATGAGGCCGATCAGAAAAGTCGGCAGCGCAATCGAAAGGCTGGGCCACATGCGCGTCGCGATTTCGCGGCTGATGTCGCGCCCGTCATCCGAGTAACCGAAATCGAGCACGAACATGCTCGCGGATTTCTGCCAGAAAATCGTGTCGGTGATCTTGTCGATTCCGGCGGCGGCACTGTTCAGGAACAGCGGCTTGTCATAGCCGTGCTGCTGTTCCCATCTGGCAATCGCTTCCGGTGAGACGCGCTTGATGCCGAGCTGCATGCGGGCCATGTCGTCCGGCGTATTCACGACGAAGAACAGCGCGAAGGTAAGCAGGTTAACTCCGACCAGAATTGGCAGGGCATATGAAATGCGGCGGATCAGGTAAGCGATCATTAAGGACAGGTGAACTAGTGAATATTACCGAGCGCAGGCATTGTTTCACATGCCGGGCGCTTAGGCACCGTGCTTGAGCTTCTGTTTGCGTCTGGCATTGCGCTGCAACGGCCGATTATATTTCCCGACTGTTTCAATCGGCTATTTGCCGGGCTTTTTTGCCTTCCGGTCACATTTTTTCCAGTCATTGAGCTATCATTCGCATTGCACGGACAATGTTCCTGACCGGGCGGACATTTTATTTGAAAGGTTAATCATGGATCCAAAAATTCGCTTGCTTGTTGTTTCGGTAATCATTTCTGTCGTCCTGTGGCTGGTGGGCGGATTCGCATTTGGCCAATCTCAGGCTGCACACATATTCGGCATTATTTGCATATTTGTAAGCATGTGCCTGGTCGGCTATGCCGCGGGCAACCTGATGGACACCCCCGAAATGCCACACGGAGAAGAATAATCGCACTGGGCTAACCAGCCGGTTCGACGCCACCGCAAGGTGGCGTGTTTTATGGAGCCGGCCATCAATGCCGGCGAACCGGATCCCGGCCGGATATTGCGGGTAGTCGTCGGGCACCTTCGCCGCGCTTTCCGATTCTGATTTCAATCCAAATTTACCTGCCATGCTCAAATTCCTGCCCTATCCGCTTTTTGTGCTGTTTTCCATCGTGGCATTCAATATCACTGCATTCGCAGCGGTGCTGCAATTGAACATACTCATCATCAATGCGACTGTCTACAAGATCATTGCCTGGCTTGTCGCCGTGGCGGCATGGATCGTCGTTTACTTTTTCCGCAACAGGTAAATCGCTCCCGCTCCGGGCATATTCATCTCGCTTCCTCGCGCTGGCGCAGCTTTCGCCACAGCCAGAAGGCAAACATCAAGACTGCAGTCCCAGACAGCCATAGCGGCCAGCGCACCGGCTGATTCCATTTGCGGCGCAACCGATCGCGCAGCTGCGGGTCGACGCGCCAGTATTTGATCTTGTTGTTTGCCATTACGTTCGCCTTGACGTTGCTCAGCCAGCTTTGCTGCAGCACATAATCCTTGGGATGGTAGCCCCACAACCACGGCGAGTCGCGGCGCAAAATCTCAATCATGCGATCAATGATGGCCTGGCGCGCAGGACTGTTCTCCATGTTCTTCATCTGCTCGAACAATCTGTCATATTCCGGATTGCTGTAGTTCGCCGCATTTTCGCCCCCCTTCCCGACCTTGGCCTGAGCGCTGGTCAGCAGGAACAGAAAATTTTCCGGGTCAGGATAGTCTGCATTCCAGCCCCAGTAGAACATCTGCGTATCACCCTTGCGGATCTTGTCCTGGAATCGGTTGTAGTCGGTGCTGCGCGCGACCAGCTGCACATTGATCTTGTCGAACTGTTTGCGCAGCCAGTCGATTCGCGCCTTGCCCCCCGCCCCGCCTGCCGTGGTATCCAGATAGATCACCAGAGGCTGTCCGGTTTTGGCATCAATCCCGTTTGGATATCCCGCTTCGGCCAGCAGCTGCCTGGCCGTCGCGATGGACTTGCGCCGCGGCGCGCCATTCACCCAGTCATATACATAGTGGTTGATGCCTGCCTCGCCCGAACGGTAGCCGAAGATGCCCGGCGGAATCGGCGATTGCGCCGGGATACCGCGGCCATTCGCAAAAATCGAGATGAATTCCTCGAAGTCCACCGCAATAGAAATCGCCTGCCGCAGCTTGCGCGACCGCTCGCTGTTTCCGCCCACGACGGGATCGAGCCAGTTGAATCCGGTATACATGGTCGAAGTCGCGACAGCCGTGGTCAGCTTGATGCCCTGCGCCTTCATCGCATCCGATACCGTCGCTTCACCGCCGACGCTCACCTGCACCGCCTGGTCGAAGCTGTCCGAACTGATCCCCGACGCGTCGTAATATCCCTGCAGGAACTTGTTCCAGTACGGTATGGTTTCCTTTTCCAGCGTAAACACGGCCTTGTCGATCAGCGGCAGGCGTTTTCCCGCGTCCTTGAGCAAGCCCGCCGCCGCATCGCCTGGTTCGCCTTCACTCGGATAGGTCTCGCTGTCATAGTACGGATTGCGCGTCAGCACCATGCGCTGGTTGGGGTTGTTCTCGGACAGGTAATACGGCCCGCTGCCGACCGGCCACCAGTCCAGGGTCAGGTTGCGCTCGCGCATGCCAGGCTGTGCGTAGAAGCGTTCGGCTTCAGGCGGCATAGGCGCGAAAAACGGCATCGCCAGCCAGTACTCGAACTGGGGATATTTTCCGTATAACTCGATGCGGTAGGTATGTTCGTCAATCACCTTGACGCCGCGCAGCGGATATTTGTTCAGGTCGAGATACGCGTCGGGATGCTGCTTCACCGCCTGCTGCAGCGTTTTGGCATATTCCTTGAGTCCGACGATATGATCGCTCATCACCCCGAAAATCGGCACCTGCAATTGCGGATCAGCCAATCGCTTGATCTGGTAAACATAATCCGCCGCGGTAACAACGCGTGTCCCGCTGTGCGGAAAATCGCCGATTGCATGGATACCGCGCAAATCAACCGGCTTGAGATGATCGTATTCCGGCACAAATGCCGGGTGGGGCTGATAGCGCATGCCGGGCTTGATATGAATCTCGTACTCGCTGTAGGCAATCCTGCTTGCAGGCGCATTGTCCGGCAGCAGCCGGTGCTGCCTGTCCAGATAGCGCACTGTCGGCATCGCGCTGGCCGCCAGAGGCACCAGCTGGTAAGGCCGTTTCAGATAATGGTATTGCAGCGGCGGCGCGTATATCTGCGCAAGGAAGACGTACTCGTTCTCGCTGTATGCCTGCGCCGGATCGAGATGTTTTGGCCGTTCGGTGAACGCGCTATAGAAAATCGACTTGCCCTGGTCCGATGCCGGATAGGGATCGTTCCACAACCCCCCACTGCAGGCGGAAAGCAGCATAACCAGCAGGCAAACCGGCAATATTTTCATGGCATCCAGTTTAGCGGAATCGCGACGCCGCGTCATGGGCAAGGTTGACATCACAGGTGCATTGAACAACACTGCACGCGAATATTTTCAGCACTTTCGGCAAATCACCATGAATCCAGACTGGCAAGAATTTCTCACCCGGCAAGGCGCAACCCTGGCCGACGGCATCGTGCAGGACTTCGGCGACAGCGCCGCCGAACTGCAGGAAGCCGGACTGGGCACGATACTCTGCGATCTGGGCCAGCTCGGAACATTGCGCGTGTCGGGCGAGGAAGCGCTAACCTTTCTGCAAAACCTGTTCAGCAACGATATCCGCGAAGTCAGCCCAACCCGCGCCCAGTACAGCAGCTTCAACAGCGCCAAGGGACGGATGCTGGCGACCATGCTGGTCTGGCGCCAGGGCGACGACTACATGCTGCAGTTGCCGCGCCAGCTGTGCGAACCGATACGCAAAAAACTTTCCATGTACGTGCTGCGCGCCAAGGTAAAAATCAGCGATGCCAGCGATGAGATCGTCGTGCTGGGATTGTCCGGCGCCAATGCGCAGGAGATTCTGCAAACGCATTTCGGCGAATTGCCGGACCTGACGCTTGGCGTCAGCGCCACCGAACCGGGCATCGTAATCAGAATCGGCGCGCAGCGCTTCCAGGTCATCACCACGGTGTCTGATGGAGTATCTGGCGCTGCCGCGCTGTGGGCTGAATTTGCCCAGCGCTGCAGGCCGGCCGGCAGTGCATGCTGGGACTGGCTCGATATTCGTTCCGGAATTCCGGTGATCCTGCCGCAAACCCAGGAACAGTTCGTTGCGCAGATGGTGAATCTCGAACTTCTCGGCGGTGTGAATTTCAAGAAGGGCTGTTATCCGGGACAGGAAATCGTCGCGCGCATGCAGTATCTCGGCAAACTGAAGCGCCGCATGTATCTTGCGCATCTCGACAGCAACACGGCACCCATGCCCGGCGACGAGCTGTTCAGCGCCGACATGGAGGGCCAGGCCAGCGGCATGATCGTGAATGCGGCAGCCTCGCCGGACGGCGGATTTGACCTGCTGGCGACCGTGCAGAATTCCAGCCGGGAAACCCAGGTCGTCCACTGGAAATCGTTGCAGGGCGAGCCGCTGGAATTCCTGCCCATGCCTTATCCGCTGCCCGATGCCTGAGTGCAACATCGAGCCTGGAAATCAATTTCACTTGAATATTCCGGTCTCTTCGCGATAAACCAAGCAGCATAAGCGGTCTACCGCAGCCACTCCGGTCACAACATCCTTTTTACGCCAGCATCGTCCGCAATGTATCGACAAAACGTGCATTGTCCTCGGGTCGCGAGGTGGTCACGCGCATGAACCCTTTGCCCAGTACCGGGTCGCCCAACGGCTTGACCAGAATTCCCTTGACCCTCAGAGCTTCGGCAAGCTGGGCCGCATCATGCGGTGCAAAATCGGCAAGGAAGAAATAGGTATCGGTCGGGTAGGTGCGCACGCCGAGAGTACGCAACTGTGTTGCGAGCTGCGCCGTCCAGGCGCGCAACTGCACCGCGCGTTCATGAATCCGGCTTTCGTGTTGCAGCGTGGCGAGTGCCGCTGCCTGGCTGGGGCGGGCGAGCGGATAGGCATCGTTGTGGCTGTTCAGGTCGTCGGCGATCGCTTCGGGCAGTATCGCGTAGCCGACACGGAAACCTGCCAGGCTGTGTGCCTTCGACAGGGTACGCGTCACCAGCAGGTTGGCATGATCGGGCACCAGGCTTGCCACCGACTCGCCGGCCAGACCGATGAATGCCTCGTCCACAAGAAACCGGGTTTCGGGGTGACGGCGCAGCAATCCCGGCAACGGCTTCATGTCGAAGATGCCGCCGTTGGGGTTGTTGGGATTGACGATGACCGCGAGCGTCGTGCCCCCGGGAATCACCAATTCGTTCAAATCGAAGGAAAAATCATTTTCGGGCAGCAGTCGCTGTTCCGTATACCGTCGGGCGATC
>Ga0316575_10000030_pt1 | contig 34472 bp, 27 predicted proteins | sample J5NA_FD_203072 | JGI IMG/M metagenome (GOLD analysis project Ga0316575, IMG submission 203072) | Rhizosphere microbial communities from salt marsh grasses in Alabama, United States - J5-7_050615r2r3 | ecosystem: Host-associated > Plants > Roots > Rhizosphere | place: USA: Alabama | collected...
CACACGTGCCTTTCGTCGAGAAAAAACCAGGTTGAAAAGTAAAAACCTGTATCTATGGGAACCGACCGGTTCTTCCATGAAAAACCGCTGTCATCCGATACCCACACCTCATCGGTCGTCACAAGCCATCCCTTCTCACCTGTAACAAAGTGAACATTCAGTATGTCATGACTGGTAAAAACCGGGCAGCGTTGCCATGCAGCGTGCAGTGATTGAGCTGCCATAAGGACAAACAGCCCGAAAAACAACCTGTTCATGATTTTTATATCCCCTTTGCCAGACAATATAGTTCATCATTCCAGGCGGAATGTCACCGCCCGCCTGTTTCCGTTTTCTGCAGGAAAACGGAAGGCGAACATCAATGACCGGTATGAACACCCGCCGGCTTCGAACAACTCTTCCCTGCAAGATCACCAATCCGGGAGTTTCACCACCTCGTACTCGTCGGTTCTTGTATCGCCGACAACGACCAGTCCGTTGACGAGCGCATTTCCGTAAGGGTTGACGGCAGAATCGATAAGAACGGTGCGTCCTTTGCTCCCCGTGAATTCTTTCCACGAAGAGCAGTCATGCGACAACCTGTTTTTCGGCGGATAGAACGGCAGCTCTCTTCGTTCCCCGACATTCGCCATGATCTTCCTGAACGCGTCCACCTTCAACGGGGACGGAACAAACCCAGACCGGTTCAGCAACCCGATTGCCGTATCCACCGGCATTCCGGTATAAACGAAGCGCCCTTCCCTGAAGTCAATGTGGACTGCACCGTAGGTATCCATGTACAGTGCAGTAACCGGATACCTCAGGCTGCCTTTCCTTACACGTTTCATCCGTGAATCATGGACCGTCATTCCATTCAACCCATACCCTGCGACCGACCCGTCACGTCCGGTCAGAAATGATGCGCAACAGCCGTCCACCCTCCCCGAGATACCGTTCAGATCAACAAGAATACCATTGGGCAGATCGATGTACCGCGAAATATACTGGTACCGTGCGCGGATGAAATCTTTCGAAAAAAGGAAAAAAAACCGTCCTCCGACCGATGTCGCACCGGTATAATCACTTCCGCCGTATGCAAGCATCCGATTATAAGCGTCACTGAACGGTTCATCGAGTGTTATGCACAGGGACCGGAAAGGTGCGACAGGTACTACGGCATCAGCGGTTTTATCGCAGGACAAAAGCAGCAGGAATATTGACAGACAGATAAACGGTTTCATCATGATTTTCCCATCTTCAGCTGTTTTTTGTCAAAAGGTGCCGGTGAACAGGTGGCGCATCGTGCCGAAAAGTCGGCATTCCGTCGATAGTGCGGTGTAAAGCATCAGGCATCGTCACGTGAATGTTGCGGTGAAGATGCAGTTACAGCCACGACACCACGACCATGACGGCGGTCTCGGAAATTTTCAGGTTGTACAGTGCGGTGATCAGCCGTGTCCGCGAATCGGCATAACTCTCTTCGGCCTGGCGCAGTTCAATTGCCGTTGACTGGCCCAACCGCAGCCGCTGCATCGATATGTCAAGATTTTCCCGTGCAAGAGCTACATTTTCCTGCTCTATGGCGAGAATTTTCCGTTGACAGCCATACTCATCGACAAGCTGCCCGAGCCGCGAAGCGAGTTCCAGACGGGTCTGTTCAAGCAGATTCCTCGCCGATACGACGTTTATCTCTGCGGTTTTCACCTGACGGACACCGTTACCCGCCTGGTAGAGGGGCACCGAGAGCGCGGCACCGGCAGTCGGTCCCCAGGCGGTATTGCCGCCGGAACCCGTTACACCATACCCTGCATTGACGGTGACTTTCGGGAACAATGCGGATTTGCTCTCACCAAGGTTCAGTGATGCGATCGTCACCTGGTGCTCGAGCACCTGAAGCGGGATACTTGAACTGTCAAGCGCTGCGAGAAGTTCACCGATTCCCGGGAGCTGCCGCAGCGGAATCGAATCGATCACTTCGAACGGTACCGCTCCGTCACGGCAGAGCAGCAGATTGAACGCACGCTTTGCCGCAGCAATCGCATTTTCCGCGGCAACCGCCTTCTCGCGATAGACATTGAGATCGATCGACGCCTGCAGAAGCGTCGTTTTCGGCTGAAGTCCGGCTGAAAACGCCGTCTGCGCAATGGTGACCCGTTCATTGTTGAGTGAAATGACCTCATTGATCGAGACGAGCTGCTGGAGCTGGCTGACGATGGCAAAATAGGCGGCAATCACGTCGGCGCGGGTCTGCACGACCATCTGCCTGAACGCAAGCACACCCACCGAATCACGATAGGCAAGCCGCTTTCTTGCAATGAACATCCGTCCGCCGTCGAAAAGCGTATAGTCGATACGTGCCGCAAGATTGTAGGTATTGAGGTTCTTTCCGTACGATTCCGGAGTACTGCCGCCGAGCGGAGCCGTTCCCGAACTGTAGCCGTCCGATCCGGAAATTGACACATACGGAACCATACCGGCATTTCCGGCGGTATTGTCGAGCCGGGCGATTTCCGCATCATTCGAGGCGGTTTTCAGATCGTAATTTTTTTCAAGTGCAATTTTTACCGCCTCATCGGGAGTAAGCACCGGTACCGTCTGCGCGGATGTCATGCCGATCAGACCCGAAACGCCGACAGTAAGTACGCATACTGCGAGCCGGATCATCCGTGCACCTCCTGCGTCACCATCGCATGATCACTCATCGCCAGCGGCGGTTTCTTTTTGGCCATGAGCGAATACATTGACGGAATCACATACAGTGTGAGAATGAGCGAAAAGAGTATTCCGCCCACCACCACGGTTCCGAGCGGCATCCGGCTTTCGGAACCGGCACCGAGACCAAGTGCTATCGGGAGTGCGCCGAAGACGGTTGACGCCGACGTCATGAGAATCGGCCTCAGGCGCGCACAGGCACCTTCGAGTGCGGCTTGCGCCTTGTTCATGCCGGCCGTCCGTTTCTGATTTGAAAACTCGACGATGAGAATGCCGTTCTTGGTGACGATGCCGATCAGCATGATCATGGCTATTTTGGAGAAAATGTTGAGTGTCTGTTTCAGAAGCCAGAGCGACAGCAGGGCACCGGCGAGGGCAAGCGGCACGGTGAGCATGATGATGAACGGCTCCCTGAAGCTCTCGAACTGCGCCGCAAGAATAAGATAGATGAGCAGCAGCGCAAGCACGAGCCCGAAAAGGACGTTCGATCCGCTTTCGGAAAAATCGCGCGATTCACCCGCGAGATCGGTATGGAATGTTTCGTCAAGCACCTGCCGCGCAATGCGCCGCATAGCGTCGATTCCCTCTCCGAGCGTTCTTCCGGGGGCAAGGGTGGCCGAGATCGTCGCAGCCTTGTACCGGTTGTAATGATAGAGCGTGGGCGGCTGGCTTGACTCGGTAAGGGTAACGAGATTGTCAAGCTGCACCAGATTCCCCGACGCGCTGCGGATATACAGTTGCGAAATGTCGGCCGGCTTGTTCCGTTCGGCTCTGTCAACCTGACCGACAACCATGTACTGCTTTCCGTTGCGCAGAAAATAGTCGTACCGCATTCCGCTGAGCGCATACTGAAGGGTATTGGATATATCACTGATCGTTATGCCCAGATCGGTCGCCTTGAGACGGTCGATCCCGATGGTAAGTTCCGGCTTGTTGAATTTGAGATCCATGTCGACATTGCCGAATGTCGAATCCGTCCTGGCGGCGTCGAGAAATTTCGGAAGCTGTTCTTCCAGCTTCGTGAAGTTGAGGTTCTGAACCACGAACTGCACCGGCAGCTGACGCCCTGCGGCAAGGGAAGTGGAGATGGTCGGTTCCTGACTCGGAATGGAACGTGCCGCGGAAAATCGGCTCAGCCACTGTCCGTATTTGTTGAAAATCTCCTGCTGGGTACGACTGCGTTCATCCGGTTCGACAAGAAATGCCTGCACCACGCCGCCGTTGGTACCGCTGCCGCCGATCCCCGCCCCCGAAAACACCAGTTTCGCTTCGGGAATGCTGTCCATTGTCATTTGAGCGATATCGTCGATCAATGAAGAAGTGTAATCGAACGACGTCCCCTCGGGAAGCGTGACGCGCGTACGAACGATACTGTGATCTTCAAGCGGTGCCAGTTCCGATTTGAGCACCTTTATAAAGATGATGATGAGTCCCGCACAGAGCGCCAGTATGATAAATGATATCCAGCGCCGGCGCATGACGGCACCGAGCGTCGTACGATACAGCGCTTCGAGCCCCGCGAAAAACGGTTCCGTCGCGTTGTAGAACTTCGAGTGTCCCTGGTTGAGTCCGCCGAGCTTCACATTGAGCACAACGGTAAGCGAGAGCGACACGAATGCGGAAATGAGGATCGTTCCCGCCATGACGATGCCGAACTCCCTGAAAAGACGTCCGGTGAACCCCTGCAGGAAAATGACCGGCACGAAAACGGATGCGAGCGTGACCGACGTGGAAATGACCGCAAAGAAAACTTCCCGCGACCCGGCCCATGCGGCACTCATGATGTCCATGCCCTGTTCGAGCTTCTTGAAGATATTTTCAGTCACCACGATGCCGTCGTCAACGACAAGTCCGGTTGCCAGTACGATAGCGAGCATCGTGAGGACGTTTATCGAAAAACCCGCTATATACATAATGAAAAAAGAACCAACGAGCGACACCGGAATATCGATGAGCGGGCGAAGGGCAAGTACCCAGTTCCTGAAAAAGAAGAACACGACAAGAATCACCAGTGCAAGAGCAATGACAACCGTCCATCCGACGTCATGAATGGCGCTCCGGACAAATTTCGACCGGTCATACCCGATTTCAAGCGTCATTCCCCTGGGAGCGTTCCGCCTGATTTCCGCAAATCGCTTGTAAAATTCATCGGCAATTTCGACGGTGTTTGCACCGGGAAGCGGCAGCAGTGCGAGCGAGACACCGGTCATACCGTTCAGCTTTATGCCGACTTCAAGATTTTCGGGACCGAGGACCGCTTCACCGAAATCACTGAAACGTATGATCTGATCATTTACCTGCCGGATGATGAGGTTGTTGAAATCCTCCTCGGTAAGAAGCCGGCCGTTTGTCTTGACGATAAGTTCCGTCGCATCCCCCACCACCTTGCCGCCGGGAAGTTCAACATTCTCACGGGAGAGTGCAGCTCCCACATCCATCGGCGTAATACCGAATGCCGCCATCTTGACAGGATCGAGCCAGAGCCGCATTGCCGGCCGCTTCTCACCGTGAATATCAATGCCGCTCACTCCGGAAATGGTCTGAAGCTTTTCCTGTAAAACATTTTCGGCATAGTCGCTCAGTTCGAGCACATTCATGGTTGTGCTCATCACCGATACGGTAATGACGGGATCGCTGTTCGCATCGGCTTTAGAGACAACCGGAGGGGCATCGATATCCTGGGGCAGTTGCCGCATCGCCTGTGCAACCTTGTCGCGCACATCATTGGCCGATTTTTCAAGATCGGCACCCACGTTGAACTCCACCGTGATGTTGCTTCTGCCGACCTGTGACGACGATGTGATTGAACGGACCCCTTCGATACCGTTGATCACCTTTTCGAGCGGTTCGGTGATCTGCGACTCGATGATATCGGCATTCGCACCGGTATAGCTGGTTCGAACGGAAATGGTAGGAGGATCGATCGCCGGGTAAAGCCGCACTCCGAGAAAGGTGAATCCGACCGCACCGAACAGGATGATGACAAGATTCATCACTATTGCCGCGACCGGCCGCCTGATTGAAAATTCAGAGAGAGTCATGGCCCGTCACTGCACCAGTCGTGAAAGTTTCACCGGCATGCCTGGTTTTACAAAAAGCAGGCCGGTGGTAAGTATGGTGTCCCCGACCGACAGGCCGTGGACCGCTTCGACCGTCGCTTCCTGTCGTATGCCGGTGGTTACCGGAGTGAATTTCGCCTTTCCGGCCCGCAGTACTACGACGACTTTACCGCGCTCCTGAGGAATGATGGACTGGGTGGGAATCATGAGGGCGTTTGAATCGGTACCGAGATCAACGATAACGCGTGCGAAAAGACCGGTCTCAAGCGGCGTTTTCCCTGCAACCAGTGCGCGCACCCGCAGATTGCGTGTTGCGGCGTCAATGTTACGCTCCGATGCCGTTACTGAGGCCCCATATGTCGTGGCATCCCCCTCAACGGTAAAGGAAACCGGCATGCCTGGCGCAACCACTGCGGAATATTTTTCCGGCACGCTGAAATCGAGTTTGAGGTTGTCTACCGCCCTGATGGTGACAAGCGGCGTCTGCGGCGTCACCTGCGCTCCGACACTGACCGTGCGCAGACCGAGCACCCCCTCATACGGTGCGCGAATCTCCGTTTTACCGATCTGTACATTGATGATGTCGATGTCGGCAGTGAGCGAATTGACCTGAAGTACGGCCTGATCATATTCCGAGCGGCTCACCCCGTTGACCTTGATGAGTTCGCCGAGGCGCTCCGACGTCTGTCGTGCAATGTCAAGCTGAGCCTTCGCCTTGGCGAGCTGCGCCTGCAGATCCCCGTCGAACAGTTTGACAAGCAGCGTTCCTTTTGCGACAACCTTTCCTTCCGGAAGATGGATGGCAACCACCCTGCCGGTAACTTCAGGCATCAGCACCGTCTCCTCAAACGGTTTGACGGTACCCGAGACGGTAATGTTCCTGCTGAGTACGGCAGGTTTAACGACAAACCCCTCCATCGCAGGCATCATCCGACGTCTTTTTTCTCCGCCGTTTTCAGGCGGCGCTCCGTGTTTAGACCCCCGGCAGCCGTTTACTGCCGACAGCAGAATAAGTAATAGAATCAGGACGGCTGTCTTCTTCATGAGAACCTGTGCGGATTGAGGCATTGGTGAGAAATCCGTGTCATACTTCCCGTTTCAACAACAGTGCCGGGCGCCATTCGTATCCGGAATCTGAATTTACGAATGCGTAAAATACATGGTTTTTCGGTAATTTCAAATTACTTCGCATGATTTGATGCTCCTGCAGATCAATTGTTACAGTCGAATTGAAAATTGGATCCTGTTGTGTGCGGAGAATAAAAATGCCGCACGTCCTGCAGGACATGCGGCACAATTTCATATCGGGACTTCGCCCGGAGAGGGTACTGTTAGCACCTGTTCAGGATTGGCATAAAACAGAACAATGTCATCCCCGCGAAGGCGGGAATCCGGAGTATTTATTTCAGCTATCTCTTGAACAGATACTGCTGATTAATTCCCTATGTGCGATATGTCCTTGATCATCTGCGGACACGGCACCTTCATGTAAACACATCCGGGATTGTTGGCCATTCTGAACCAGTCGATATACCAGTTGCACCCGCGCATGAGATCAACCTTGTCTCCGAATGCAGCCTTGCACATGTTAAGAATACAATCCTTGTTGTCGCCGCAGGTGGAATGAAAACCGCCGTACTGCTGGCCGAGCGGTGCATTATTCCACTGCCGCGAACATCCGTTGAGCGCACCTACTCCTCCTCCGGGGATAAGCAGATCGAATGCATCGGTTCCGCCGTCACCGATATTGATTACCTGAACGATCATCTGTTTAAGGCCTCCACCGATCTGAAAATCGAGCTGGAAGCAGTCACCGCACTGGGTACCCGAATTATTGAACGCCGCCCATCCGTACGACACCTTGCTGTTGACTTCGATCGGAGCATAGTCCCAGCACTGGAACGACGTTCCGCCCGAACAACCGCTCTGCGCGTTCCTGTCGTTGAGATCATTACCGCTGATGTCGCACATCCTCATGTCCGAATGCCATCCGCAGTGCGGTTTGCAGCAGTCCCAGTAACGGGTGGTGCGCGCATTCCTGCCGTTGACAACCGGAGGCAGCCCTTCTTCCTTGGCCGGATCATTCATGAGAATAACATCGGGCAGTGATGCGATGTAGGATTCGACCGGAACACGGGTTTCGAGGTACCCGTCCTTGGTGATCCGCAGGGTATCGACAGAATTGAGTATTCGGGCAGATTTTTTTCCGCGGGAATTCGCGGGGTAGAGTTCCCGCCCCGAAAGGGAGTAGGTCCGGTTTCTGCTGTTGAGCACCCTGAACACCCCCATCCTGCTGCCGATGCGTATCTTGACAATGTACATGGCGGTCGGCAGCGCATCGGGCAGGATGCCGCACTCGAACACTCCCACACCCGGCAGGCTGCTCATGACATTCCCCACCCGCTGACCTTTCGTATCGAATGCTTCAACCTGTACCGACTGATGAATCGCCGGGCTGGAAATGGAAAGAACGCCGTTTCGCAGCGAGATCATTTCAGCAGCGGTATTCCCGGGACGCATCGACAGCTTTCCCAGATCCACCTTGAAATTGCCGTTGCCGTCGGTAACGATCGATGTATCCGCAACAACCAGCTCAACCTTCGCACCCTGCAGAGGTTTGGAATCTTTATCCACGACGCGACCGCTGAGGACAGAGCCTGCAGCAGAGGGTGATGAAACCATCAACAGTGAAATCATGGCCGTCATACCGGCGGCTTTCCTGAAAACGACTCCCGCTTTTTCCGAAAAAGACATCTACGCTCTCCACGTTAAAGGTAAAAAAGGTATAAAAGATTCCCCCTGTTGAACAGAATCTTCAGTGGTTCATGGAAGTAAAGCGGTTCAAATCAGATTGAATCAGTGTGGATCAACCGGTCGCACATCTGAAGAGCGAGATTTAGTGTCAGGAGAAAAAATGCAGGGTGACGAGGCGAGGCGAAAAATTCCGTCCGGTATCGCTATCGGCATCGATATCGGAAAAGACCTTTTTTCAAGATCGATCCCGATGGTTTGAAACGGGATACTGCTGATAATTCAGAGACATTCATTCACCTTCCGTTCAATACGCGAACGGTGTGTGTTTCCACAAATTTCTTGAGCAAAACCCGGTTTTCACTGATTATCCCCGGCGTGACTTTTCCATCAATGACTGCGACCACCGCCTGTGAAAGTCTGATTTTCGGCTTCCCCGCTCTGGATTCGCTGCGCAGATACCCCGAAATACCGTTGAAAAGCCAGCTGTTTTGCCCGCTGCATCCGCTCGAAAGCACCGCATCAATCGATGACGCGGCCTTCGAATCATTGTCGTCAAGAAGGGATGCGACCGCAGCGATGTAATGAGCGACAATACTGTCCTCGCAATTGCAGACAAATGAACCGAGCGCATCGGATGCCTGATACCATGCTTCGTACCAGCTGCCAACCGCAATGCACGCCTCCGCATAATTGAGCTGCGTCGGTAAATCGTGATATTTCGATTTCATCAGTGCAGTAAACAGGGACCATGCCTCACGATAGTCCTTTGCAATTTCAAATTTGACCCCCCCGTCTTCAAACATCGTTTTACGGGTTTCCTCGCTGAGATCCGCAGCCTGCGTGAGATACCCGATCGCATCATCATATTTTTTATCCTGCAGCAGCAGATACCCCATATTCATCAGCGCATCGGCATCACGGCCGTCGATACTGACTGCCAATGTATAATAATGCCATGCCGTATCCCGCATATCGGCACCCTGATTCGCATAGTACCATCCCAGAGCCCCGGCAGCAGCAGCATTACCGGCATCCGCCGCGAGAGCACTTTTCCAGTAGTAAAGGGCACTGTCAGGCATCCCCCGATTTACAAACCAGTTTCCGGTCAGATAGCGCGTCCGGGAACTTCCGGGAAGCAGCGCAAGACTTCTCCGGTAAAAGTCAATCGCACTGTCGGTCGAGTCGTAACATACACCCAGGTGCTGAAACGCCATTGCAGCGACCGAATCATCCGCATTTTTCGGAATTGCTTTACGAAACGCCTTTTCTGCCGATTCCCGGTCTCCTTTTTTTTCGTAAATCTCTCCCTGAACCAGGAATACTTCCGGCGATATCCCGTCATGTGCCTTTTCAGCTGATTCACAATACGCCAGAGCGGAATCATACAGCCCCTCGTCCTTGAATGTATTCGCCAGGGCACACATTGCAGGCACGAATAAAGCCCGATGCCGCAGCACCGTATGCAGCATCCGTTTACGGACAACAAGATCCTTTACCGTTCGGGCATACACGGTAAGGGCTATGGGAAGCTCCGCTTCAACAGCAACCGTCTTGCCGAACACCTCCGTCGCACGATTCACATCGCCGATACTGAAAAAATACTCCGCCACCTTCCGGTAAAACTCATCACCGGCGCCGTCAAACCTGCTCGCCGTCAATGCGACCCTTTCCCTCACATTTTCATCAAAAGACACTGCCGCCATGATGCGTTCATAGGTCCGGAGCCTGTCGCGGTCCCCGGCTTCCGTCAGCCGGTAAAGCTGCAGGGCATTGCGCACCTCGTTTTTTTTCAGAAGAAGACCGATACAATCGGAATACCGGTCTGCAGCTTTCGCTGAATCGAGGGCGGCCGCCGAATCACACAGATCTATTGCGGAATCGGCGATTCCGACAACCATGTACTCCGCCGCTATCTCAACGAGTTTCGCAGCTATCGAATCGGTGATTTTCGCTTCGGAATAAGTGTCGGAGCTGCGCAGCCATCGTTTCTCAAACCCGGCCTGAAACACATCGGCCGAATCATTCTCCAGTCTCCGTGCAAACGCCCCCCTGCCCCTGAATGACGTATCGGCAACGGCGGACACCATACCTCTGCCTCTTCGGTACCCTGCGAATTTTTCAATGCCGGCCGGCACCCTCTGCGGTATTTCCATGTCACGGCCTTCGGATGCATTCCGCTTCATCCGTTCCAGCCTTTTGTAAAGATGCCGCACTTCCGCGTCGAGTTGCACTATCCGCCCGCGCGACGCATTGTTTCGTTTATCAAACTTGATCAGCCCGTTTACGGCCACGCACAGGAACACGATTCCCGTAAACGCGGCAATCCGTTTCACCCAGCCGGTCACCGTTCTTCTTATACGGTTGCTCAGCACCGGCTTTATCAGGCTGTCATGACTCAGTTCATAGTAGACGCTGCCGACGCGGTTTTCTTTTCTGACCAGCCGCTGGTTGACAAGTTCCTCAAGCAGCTTCTCCTTCACCTTGAAACGGTGCTCGATCTCTCCGAGTTCGAGGCTGAGCCTGCGCTTTGTATACCTGCTGATGAATCCCTTTTCGAACAGCCGCAGACAGTGTCCGCGTTTGTGCGGCGGAATCCGTGTGATTTTTGACCGGTAATAGTTCCTGAAAACGCTCACGATCTGTTTGTCGGAGCCGATATCCCTGCGGTCGACCGCGCCCCTGATCTCGTGTCTGCGCACCCTGAATTCGATGTATGAACAGAGAATCTGCAGTTCGAACGGTTCCATCTCATCGGCGATGAAGGCACGGTTCCTTTCGAAGTGCCGGCATAGATGGTCGAGTATGGTATCGATTGCATCCCGTGAAAACGTAAACGGGGGAGTACCGAACCCCTCGCCCTCGGCGGATGCCGGGAGCGTTATCGCTTTGGCCGCCTGTTCGCGCGTCAACCCTTTGAGCCGGTAGCGGTTGCGGAAAACGCCCGGAATCTCTTCGGCAAGTTCTTCGAGCAGCCCGAGAAAATCCTCGCGCATCGCGATGAGTATCTTTACATTAGGTGGAGAATCGCCGAACGTGCGGACAACCTCGCGGCGGTCGCCGTCAACCGTCCGGGGCGGCATGCCCGACACCAGGTCGGAAAGCTGGTCGATGAACTCCGCACGCCGTTCGTGACTCTGAAGCGTAAAGAGTTCCTCGAACTGGTCGAATACCAGAACCGGCAGCAGAAGGGCATCGTCGGAACTCCAGATTTCCACCGATTTGAAAAAGTGCCACAACGACGTGCGGTCCCCGGTGGTCGTGTCAAGTGACGATTTTGCGATCTGCTCCTCGACCTGATCCATCACATTCGCGCTGAGCGCTGCATCAGAAAGGGAATTGAGCCTGATATTGAGCGGTAAACAATCCTGATCGCGCAACTGCGGCATGAGCGCCGCATTGACAAGGGATGTCTTGCCCATTCCCGAACGTGCATAAAGCACGGTAAGCCGTCCCGAATTGAGGGCATGCCGTATTGCCGTTATATCGTCATCACGTCCGAAGAACACCCGCCGGTCATCGGCGGTATCCTCAAACGGCCTCGATCCCGGATACCGGTCCTGTTGTGTCTTTACGGATTTAGTATTCATGCCGCCGCCCCCCTGCTCATGGCAACCGCAGCCATACCTTTGCGACGTCGTTCAAAATCGCGCCTGATGGCGCTGAACAGCTGCTGCATACCACCTTCACCATCGATATCGATTGACTGCAGCGTGTTGAATTCGGAAAGTGCCGGTCCGCCTTTCGCAACCACCGGAACAATGAACGTCGAACGTCCGGCCCACCGCTGTTTTTCGCCGGCGACATCGATCTCCTTGTTGACGTAACTGATGATGTTCCTCTTTGCATTGAGGGCCGGTGTCTGAAACAGGATGAAATAATCGATTTCGTTATTGATGGTCTCTTCGATGAGCGAGTCCCATCGATCCCCGCCCCTGAGATCCTGCCGGTCTATCCACGGCCTGATGCCTGCGGTTTCGAGCGCACGTGTAAGTGCCTGAGCTTCCTGTCGGTCTTCGTGCGCATGACAGATGAATACCCTCGGCGCATTCGCGGCCGGAACATCGCGCGGCTGCACATCGGCACCGTCACCGGCATCGGGACGCGCCTCATGGCGCCGCAGCAGCTCCTTGACAAAATCATTAAGGTCAAGACAATAGATTCTGATATTCCGTGAGCGCTCCCTGAAAAACAGCACGGCCCGCTGCACTTCGCTGTTTTCTTCAAAAGAGCACGGCTCGAACGCGAGAAGGGAACTCTCCTTGAGTGAACCGTTGCGCTGCAGCGACTGAAGCAGGATTCTGAGATACCAGTACCTGAACCCGAACCCCAGAAACAGGATGCTTGTGGATGCATCGCTGAAAACCTCGGTGATCGTTCTCGGCAGAGGGGGATCTTTCGACGCGATTGCAATAAGAAAGTTGAGCAGGTCATCCTCGGTGAGCACCATTGAATCGGGATCCTGCAGGTGGCCGCACAAATGAAAGACATGCGGCTGCAGGGGTGTCCCCGCCGAGGTGGATGAACGGCTCGGTCTGGCGAAATTGTACCAGCTTACCTGCGCCTGTTTGTTGTTTGCACTGAACGCCGTCTCGAGCATTGTGTCAAGCGTCGTCGAAACGATGAATGAAAAAGGAAGTCGGGCGAGGTTTTCATAGAGCGGAGAAGTCTGATCCTGACGCTCACGGTAAAACCGCTGAACCGTCGACGACAGATAGGAGTCGCCCCCCTTGTATCTTCTGTAGAGCTGTGCGACATGCGACAGATTCGTTGTATCAATACACCCGAGTTCATCCTTCAGCTGGGCATCGCCGCTGTTTTCCATCTCCGAGAACAGCAATGAACAGAGTTCCGAACCCAGGCTGCCGCGCCCTTGGTCACCGGCGCCCTCCGTTACATCGGGCCCGAGAAACAGAACGCACTTGTCCCCTTCGATCGTATACAGCAGTGCATCCCAGTCCGCATCATCCCACTTTCTGCAGTTCATCGGCATCCCCTCTCAAAACGCGTGGTATCATCTGCAAACCACCGGAAGAGTGCACCGTTGAGCACCATGTGATCGGGCGCAACAACGGCAACCGGCTGCAAGGCGAATATACCTCCCGCATTGCTCAGCAGGAATAATTTTCCCGGCCGCATCGTGTAGCGCGCAGTGCCGGCGTACCACCGCACGCAACAGTCAATACCGGAGCACGGAACAGCAAAACCGCTCCGGTCGCCCGTCGCATCAGGGCTCCTCCGTCAAGAGCAGTCGGGCATGATTTCATAGGACCCGATTGTCCAGACACCGTCATTGTTGTAAAAGATTGAATTCTCATCAAAAACGTCCGACGGTCCGAGTGCGGGAACGGAACGATCCACGCCCGCAATAAACCGCCAGCGATTCTTTTTAAAGGAAACGGAAGGTGACGTCGGCGGGAACATCTTCACTACCGCCGTATCAATTTCAGGTTCATACTCTTCAACAGCCTGAAACAGGCGTGGCTTTCCGTAACTGCAGATCTGACGATAGACGGTAATGAGAGATTCCGCAAAAACGGTATCCCTGTCGGGAGAATATGGCGGGAGAGGCCCGTAGATAAGAATCGGACTCGGATATTCATTGAATAACGGCGAAATGCTGTCCCGTATCCTGATCTGATTAACTGTCGGTTCCGGTTTCACCACCTCTTCCTCATAACGGGCAGGCGCTTCGTCTTGGGAAAACGCATCAGGCAGCTCCACCTGCTGTAAAAGGCTGTCCGAACCGGTATCGATTGCAGGCACCGCCTGCAAAGCCACTGATGCAGCAGCAGTTGAATCTTCTGCAGAACTGCAGTTTTTACCTTTCAGTCTGCATCCTGTTGTAAAAAACGATACCCATAACAGACCAGCGACGATTATCGGCAATGGTATGAAAGACATTTCAACTGCTCCGGAAAATGTATACGAAACGGAAAGCGTGCGAAGGTCGATTGCGATCTGTTCCGCAATCTGACCCGATGGTTACAGTAACAGCCGCCACAATTTCGGAAAATATGTCATGGCAATCGGGTTTTCGACGAACAGGCAAGCAATGAAAACTGTACCCCCGCTTTTCCGCAGCCGGATAACCAACCCCGGGAAATCCTGCACACACCGGGTTGACGGTATGGATTTTACCGAAGCCGCCGTATGCAGTTTATCATTGCATATTACCCGCACCAATTGCATCATATAGACATTCTTTATTCCAGATACCGGTCAGATTGTCATCATCACCTGACCGTTTCAACCACCGGAGTACACATGACTAAAAAGAAGGCGTCCAGACGGCTCGTCCTTGACGGGTCTGAACTTTCCGACGACGATCGTCTGCCGGAACTCGTTTCAGGATTCAGAAACAGCCTTGCTGAAAGCGGTACTTCCCCCGTCATTCTCAACCTTTCCGGGCTGCGCGCCATCTACTCGAAAGGCATCGCCGTCATTCTCGGCGTCTTCAAGGACTGCAAGGCCGCAAACCGCGATTTCAGCATTACCGTATCCAGCGACGACACCCTCAATCTGTTCAGGATGCTCAAACTTGACAAAGTAATAGAAATCAGGATGGTGCAGCAATGAACCTCAACGACAAAAACCTGCTTGATGAACTGGTACTTGAATCGCGGGAGCATCTCGACAACATCGAACCCGACCTGCTCACCATGGAGACGGATCCCAATGTCCCCAAAGAGACCATCAACAGGATTTTTCGTGCGATTCACAGCATCAAGGGCGGTTTCAGCTTTTTCGGAATGGAGCGGATCAAGGAGCTGAGCCATGCAATGGAAAACCTCATGATGAAAATCCGTGACGGCGAGCTTCAGACGACGACGGAAATAACCGATGCCCTCTTCAGCGGCATCGACAAGCTGCGCATCATGGTTGATGATATCGAAGGATCAGAAGATATCGACATCGCAAATGAGCTGCAACAGTTTCATAAACTCGGAAACATTACCGACATGACCGCCCCACCCGTTGACCTCCAGAAATCAGCCATCGTCGGGAGCGAAACCATCACCCTTGACACATTGCCGCTGACCCAGGACAAACTTGCCTCAATAGCAAAGCAGGGCATGTTCATCTTCGTCATTTCGATCAATGCGGACAAAGATCTGGAGGAACGCAGCAGAACGCCGCTGGAATTTATCCGTCAACTTGAACAGTACGGGGAATTTCTCGACTCATGGGTCGACATGTCGTCCGTCACGGGTCTCGAAAACTGCCTGAACAGCAAACTTACCTTTAAAATGATCTACAGCTCGGTTCTGGAAGCCGATCTGCTCGAAGCGGCAATCCAGATCGACCACGAACAGATACAGGCTTTTTCCAAAGAGGAGATTCGGGCCAAGGCGGGTCTTCCCCAGCACCATAAGTTTACACAACAAAAAAAAGCCGCTTCCCCCCCGAAGAGCGGCACAAGGGGCACCGGAGAAAAAACCGGCGAAGGGTCGGACACGATCCGCGTCAAGGTACAGCTCCTCAACCAGCTTGTCAATCTTGCAGGCGAACTGGTGCTCGGCCGCAACCAGCTCATGCAGCAACTGCGGTCCACCGAAGAAGCCGGCGTCAAATCAGTTCTTGACAATATCGACATCGTGACCAGCGAACTGCAGGAGTGCATCATGAGCACCCGCATGCAGCCGCTCAGCAGTATTTTCAGCAAGTTTCCCCGTCTCATACGGGATCTTTCGCGCAGCCTCAGCAAGGAAGTCGAACTGGTACTGCACGGCGAAAGCGTCGAACTTGACAAATCGATCATCGAGTCGCTCACCGATCCGCTCACGCACCTTCTGAGAAACAGCGTCGACCACGGCATCGAAACGCCTTCCATCAGGGCACGTCAGGGAAAACCGCAGACCGGAAAAATAACCCTGCGGGCCTATCATGAAGGCGGACAGGTACTCATCGAGATCGAAGACGACGGCCACGGCATCGACATACAAAAAGTCAAGGACAAGGCGATCAACAACGGCATCCTGCGCCCCGATGACGCCGAGCGGATGTCGGACAAGGACGCCTACAACCTGATCTTCGAGGCGGGGTTCTCAACCGCCGAAAAAGTAACCGACGTTTCGGGCCGCGGCGTCGGCATGGATGTCGTGCGCACCAACATCGAAAATCTCTCGGGAAGCGTCGACATCTCTTCGGAACCGGGCAAGAGCACGACGGTTACGTTGCGGCTTCCGCTGACCCTTGCCATCATTCCGGCCCTCACGCTCGAATGTCAGAACCGCCGTTTCGCACTGCCGCAGGTAAGTCTTGACGAGCTTGTTCATCTCCACGCGAAGGATGCTTCGCGCAAAATCGAACGGATCAACGGCAGCGACGTTCTCCGGCTGCGCGACAAACTGCTTCCGCTTGTGCGGCTCGACACCCTGCTCAACCTGACACCGACCTTCATTCATCCCGAAACCAAGGAGCGAATGATTGACAAACGTGCCCGGCTTGCCGACCGCCGGCAGCAGACCGAACCCGACGTCGAAAGCGACAACCGCAAGGAGCCGTCCGACCGGAGGCAGAGCTACGCAAGCGCCTACAACATCATCGTCCTCAAGGTTGGTCCCAATCACTTCGGGCTCATCGTCGACAAGCTCCTCGACACCGAAGAAATCGTGGTAAAACCACTGTCAAGTTTTCTCAAGAACTGCAAATGCTACTCCGGTGCCACCATAATGGGAGACGGACGGGTGGCAATGATTCTTGACGCCGCCGGCATCGCCGAAATGACGGGCCTGCGCTTCAGCGACATAGCCGACGAGGAACAGCGCCAGGCGACCATGATTAAAAGCCAGTCGCTCAGGGAGGCACAGACCTTCCTGCTCTTCCGCAATGCGCAGGCCGAGTACATGGCCCTCAACCTTTCTCTTGTCAAAAGAATCGAGACCACCGACGCGAGCAGCATCGAACATATCGGTTCCAAAGCGTACCTCAAATACGAAGATCACTCTATGCGGGTCATCAAACCATCCGAGTTTCTGCCGATCACAAAACAGGAGAGCAGTCCCGAAAGAGTCTACGTCATCGTTCCGAAGCTGGTAAAACACCCGATCGGTATCGTTACCGACGTCATCATCGACGTTGTCGAAAGCACTGCAGACATCGACACCAGTAACATCAGTGCCCAGGGAATTCAGGGATCGATGATTCTCGGCGACAAACTTGTGCTCATCATCGATATCTACTCGCTGTTCGAACAGGCCGAACCCGACATCTACCGTCATGAAGACTATGCGAAAATACTCGGGGGAAAACGCATTCTTCTTGCCGAAGACACCTCCTTCTTCAGGACCATCGAATACAATTACCTATCAACTGTCGGTTGTATCGTCGAAACCGCACGCAACGGCAGGGAAGCCCTTGAAATGCTGAAAAGCAAAACCTTCGACATGGTTATCACCGATATCCAGATGCCGGAGATGAACGGGTTCGAACTGACCAACCACATCAAGAACGATCCGGCGCTGCAACACCTCCCGGTTGTCGCCCTCACCTCGATGCGCGACGACAACCTCGAAAAGCAGTGCGAGGAATCCGGCCTGGCCGCCTATGAGATTAAACTTGACAAAGACAAGCTGCTGAAAACGCTCAAATCGATTTTTCAACCGGTTCCGAAAGGCAACTGATCATGGAGCAGAACAAATACGCGACATTCTATATCGGCGAAGCGCTGTTCGGTATCGATATTCTGCTGGTACGCGAAATCAACCGCAATATCGACATCACTCCCGTTGATCTCGCCCACGAATCGATACGCGGACTGATCAACCTCCGCGGCCAGCTCGTCACCATCTTCGACCTTGGAACGCTTATAGGACTGGGAAAAACCGAAATCACCGAATCAACCTGCAGTATCGTACTCAAAACCCGCTCCGAAATCCATGACCCTTCCGTCAGCGAGTCGGTCAGGGAAGCAATCGGTGATGAAATGAGCGGTTTCATTGTCGACCGTATCGGCGACATCGTCTCCGCCGAAACCACGCAGTTCGAAGCGCCGCCGGCAAGTGTATCGGGAATTCAGCGCGAATCAATCGACAAGGTTGTCAAGCTCAAATCGGAACTGCTCGTTATCCTGAATATCGCGACACTTTTCGCGATGTACAAACAAAACGCCTGAACCTGAAAGAGACCGTTCATGGATCCGATGAAAATCAGCGAAAGTGAATTCACCTTCATGAAGCAATTCATCGAACAAAGCTGCGGCATTTCGCTCGTCGATCAGAAAGCCTACCTCATCGAAAGTCGTCTCACCCATCTGCTCGTCGAAACCGGCAGCTCGAGCTACCTTGACCTTTACAACAAGGCGAAGGCCGATACCACCAATACGCTGCGCAACAAGATCGTCGATGCGATGACCACCAACGAGACGCTCTGGTTTCGGGATCAGGCACCGTTTGATTTTCTTAAAGCCGAACTGGCAAGGCAGTTTCACAACGAATTCATCGGGAAAAAGCGGTCGCGGCTGCGCATATGGTCGGCGGCATGTTCAACAGGCCAGGAACCATACAGTATCGCGATAATACTCAGGGAATTCGCCCGGCTCAACCCGACTTTTCCGCTTGAACTTGTCGAGATCACCGCCACCGATATCTCGCCGACCGCACTTTTTCTTGCCCGGGCAGGCAGGTATGACCAAATCGCCATTTCCCGCGGACTGCCCGATGACCTGCGCAACCGCTATTTCACCCAGGACGGAAAAACGTGGAAAATAAACGATGACATCAAAAGCATGGTGAAACTGCAGAAGCTCAATCTTCAGGACTCGTTCGCTTCACTCGGCACGTTTGACATGATTTTCTGCAGAAATGTCGCCATTTACTTTTCGGACTCATTTAAAACCGATCTCTTTTCGCGCCTTGCCAAAGCATTGACACCCGAAGGATATTTTTTCGTCGGCGCTTCGGAATCGCTTTCATTTTACAGCAATCTGTTTAAAATGCATACCCACAACAGGCTTGTGTACTACAGGGTAAAAAATGCGGGAGTACAGCTATGAAAATTCTTTCGGCTGATGACAGCCTTATCATGCGACGAATCATCAGAGGTGCGGTGGAAGTGCTCGGATATGATTTCATCGAAGCGGTTGACGGCATCGATGCTCTTGAAAAGCTCGAAGAACACTTTCAGGAGATCAATCTCATCCTTCTTGACTGGAACATGCCGCGTCTCGACGGATTTTCCCTGCTGAAACAGATTAAGGCAGACCCGCGGTTCAAGGATATACCGGTTGCGATGATCACCACCGAAAGTGAAAAATCAAAAGTCGCCGAAGCCGTAAAAAACGGTGCCATCAATTATGTCATGAAACCGTTTTCCCAGGAAGATCTCATTACGAAAATACTTGAAAGTCTCGGCGAGGGTTTTTAGACTTGCCATTGAAGGGAACACCATTTGCCTCTCAGGATTCTCATAGTCGATGACACCATCGTTTACCGGCAGATTCTCTCCGAAGTCATCTCCAGCTTCGATGACATCGAATCAGTGGAAACAGCCCAGAACGGTGCACTCGCACTACGCTATCTGGAGCGCCACAAGGTCGACCTGGTTCTGCTGGACGTGCAGATGCCGGTCATGGACGGCATCGAAACGCTCAAGAACATCCATGCCCTCTATCCGTCAATCAATGTCGTCATGGTGAGCGGATGCTCGAAAGAACTCGCCAGCATCACCATGCAGGCACTCAGGATGGGCGCCCTTGAATTCATCCGTAAACCTGAGGGCCGTGACCGCGAAGAGAATAAACAGAAGATACGGCGGGAACTCAAGTCGATCATAAGCATCATCCGTACCCGGGCCCTGTTGTATTCACGTGAACAGGTCCCCGTCATTCCGCAGGCCCCACCCCCCGTTACCGTACCCGGGCAGGGAATCGCCGACCGGGTGCATATGCGGCTGAGACCGCGCAGCTTCGCCATTGTCGTTATCGGTGTGTCAACCGGCGGACCCAATGCACTCGCCCGTCTTGTTTCGAACATTGACGCATCCTTTCCACTGCCGATCCTTACCGTCCAGCACATGCCGCCCAATTTTACTGCGGCTCTTGCCGAGGACCTTGCAAAGAAATCCGACATCAAGGTACTCGAAGCCACGGAAAACATGCCGCTATCCCCCGGAACGATGATCATTGCAAAAGGCGGAAGCCACATGGTAGTCAGGATGAAAGATGGTGTTCCGGTTATCGGCATCAATGATGAACCTCCCGAAAACTCCTGCAGACCGGCGGTTGACGTTCTCTTCAGATCGGTTGCCCACACGTTCGGCGAAAAGGGCGTTATTGCACTTGTCATGACGGGAATGGGATCGGACGGCCTCGCCGGAGTAAGAGCGCTCAAACGCAAATCCTGCCATTGCATTACCCAGAGCGCACCCAGTTGCGTGGTTTACGGAATGCCGCGGGCGATTGATACTGCCGGACTTTCGGATGAATCGGTTGATCTTGAAAACATCGCCGAACGACTCATTTCACTCGCCCGGAAACTCGGTTGACCGTTACATCATTAAACCTAAATTCCGCAGTTGATTCACGGCGCTCTGCGTAACCTCATACCCCATCTTGCATTACGAAAATGCGGAGGCGTGCCTCCCCGGGCACGCCTGCGCATTTCGCAACGCAATCTGTAGCATGGTGTTACGCATATCGTTCGCGCCCAACTGCGAAAATCAGGTTAAAAGCCGGCGTAATTCACTGCGACGAAATGGTTTTGAAAGACTGGCGGTAAATCCGTACTTCGTCGGATCGGCCATCACGGGATCTTCGGCATAGCCGCTCGATACAATTACCGGAACGGTACTGTGTATCGCCCGCAGTCGCGAAACGGTTTCCCTGCCGCCCATGCCTCCGGGGATCGTCAGATCAACGATCATCCCCGCAATCTGCTCGCTCCGTGCCTGCGCAGCGGCGAAATAGTCGAGCGCCGCCCCCCCCTCTTCCATGGACACTACGGTATATCCGAGCGAAATGAGCATTTCACTGATCGTCTCACGCATGACGTCTTCATCGTCAACCACGATCATCGTTCCGCTGTTACGTATGCTCTCAAGGGAAGCAGATGTCAGATGTTCGGTTTTTATCGCCGCCGGCAGGTATATCGTGAAGATACACCCTTCCCCCGGTCTCGATTCCAGATCGATGCATCCCCCGTGACGGGTGACGATTGAATAACTTGTCGCAAGACCGAGACCGCGGCTCTTCGGTTTTGTTGAATAAAAGGGATCGAAAAGATGCGGCAACATAACCGCAGGTATACCTGACCCCGAATCTCTGATAATAATACGGATATATCTGCCAGGATTGAGGCTGGCATCCTCGCGGTTTTCGATTAATACATTTGATGCCGTAATGATGAGCCCCCCTCCCTGGGGCATTGCCTGAACGGCATTGGTCACAAGATTCTCGATAACCTGTCCTATCTGGTTACGGTCGCACTCACACGTCCACAAACCGGCATCCGCTTCACATTCAAATGCAATACCCGCGTCCCCGATTGCTGCAAGGGCCCGGTCTTTGATCAGGGGAAACAGGCGGTCAATACGTTTTATCGGCGCCCCGCCCTTTGCAAAAGTCAGCAGCTGCCGGGTAAGCGTTTTTGCCCGTTCAATCGTTCCAAGTGCCTTGCCGAGATATTTCGTGACCCGTTCATCTTCGGATTTGGCACCTGCAAGATCGATATATCCGTAAATGCCGCCGAGAAGATTGTTGAAATCGTGAGCAATACCGCCTGCAAGATGCCCGAGCGACTCGAGCTTGCGGCCCCGCTGGCACTCCTCTTCCTGCCGCTTGATATCAGTAATGTCGTTCTGAAGCGAGACCGTGTGTATCACCTTGCCGTCATCGCTGCATACCTGACAGGTATTGAGCAATACCGTACGACGTTCATTCTGTCTGGTCCTTATAACCACTTCGCGGTTTCTGATGACGGAACTTTGAACAGTCGATTCACCGTAAGGAATATCGTAAATAAATGTTACAGGTTTGCCCACAAGTTCCGGTTTACGGTATCCGAGCTGTTTGGATGCGGCTTCATTGATGTCGAGAATATACCCTTCGGGAGAGACGATGAATGCAGCCTCGGGCATCTGATTGAACAGCATGCGGTACCCTTCGAGATTTTTGAGCGTGTTGCGGTAAACTTTCTCTGAGCGACGACGATCACTGATGTCGAACGCATAAAAAAGATAGCAGTCGTCACTTGCCGGTATCCATCGAACGTCCCAGTTGAGTCCGTCAAGTTCGAACTCGTACTGTTGTTCACACCGACCGGTACTCTCTTCGGGAACAAGCCTCCAGAAACATGGAATACGGCCATGATCAACGGCGATAAAACCCCATTCGCGGGCATTTCTGTTCGCCGCAACGACTTCACCTGTCAATGGTTTCATGATCAGCGCCACGCACGGAAGGGCATCAAGAAGAAGTTGCTGCAGGTTTCCTTCCAGACGTATGTCTACATTCTCAACCGTTGCTGTTTTCCCACTCTTCATAGTGATCATCCTCTGTTAATGATGGAATATCATAGGTGTTATTCAATTCAGTTCACAAGAACGAGTATTTGCTTTTTAATGCGTACCTCAAACCAGACCGTTCAAGCCGGAACGCAGCGCCGAAGACAGGCAATGTCAAAGAGCTACCTAAGAGTTTGCCATTGTCGCATATTCAATGCAACACAAACCGCCAAAAATCATTTTTCAGTCCTGCTCAGATACCCGGAATTGGCGAAGCACCGCTACGTCGTGGTCAGAAGTCCTTATTCTGTCTTCAGAGTTCCGGATTCATGAAAAGGTACCTTCTTAACTTAAACATTTGCCGCAGGCTGACAGATGCGGTAAAAAATAAAGGTATATTTCGCTGCGCAGGTATTCAATTTCTGCGCATATATTATTTTGGCAGTTATTTATACAACAGTATCCTGGTACCATAACCGGCCGGAGAAAAAATGTTCGACAGATCACGCATTACGGCTCATCTTGATAACTGTCTTGCCGACACAACCTTCCTGAACCTTCCGGAAAGAAAGCAGGGCAAGGTCCGCGACACGTATGACCTCGGCGACACCATGCTGCTTATCACCACTGATCGTCAGAGTGCCTTCGACCGGGTACTTGCCGCAATCCCCTTCAAGGGACAGGTTCTCAACCAGGTAAGCGCCTTCTGGTTTAACGAAACCCGGGATATCGTTCCCAATCATGTCATATCGATTCCCGACCCGAACGTCACTCTTGCACGAAAATGCGCGGTGCTGCCGATTGAATTCGTCGTGCGCGGATTCCTCACCGGTTCGACCGACACCTCAGCATGGACACTCTATAAAAACGGAAGCCGGAACATCTGCGGTAACGGACTTGCCGACGGAATGGTTAAAAACCAGAAATTCGACGCCCCGATTCTTACACCGACCACCAAGTCCGACGAACACGACGAATCCATCAGCGCCGAAGAGATCGTCTCGCGGGGGATCATTGATGCCGCGACCTGGAAGAAATGTGAAGAGATCGTTTTCGCACTTTTCAAACGGGGTACCGAAAAGGCTGCAGCCAACGGTCTTATTCTTGTTGACACCAAATACGAACTCGGGATTGATGCAGACGGCGTCATCACCCTGATCGATGAAATTCACACCCCCGACTCATCACGCTACTGGATTGCCGAAAGTTACGCACAGCGTTTCAGCGAAGGAAAGGAACCCGAGAACATCGACAAGGAATTCCTGCGTCTCTGGTTTCGCGACCACTGCGATCCTTACCGTGATGCCGAATTGCCCAAAGCGCCCGACGACCTTATCGTCGAGCTCTCGTCGCGTTACATCCGGCTCTATGAAATGATCACCGGACGTGACTTTTCCGTTGACACAACCGAAACGGTAGAGGAGCGCATGACAAGCAATCTCAGGCATGCGGGAATCATTGCCGCATAAGTAACGGTACACTATACCGTTTACTTCCCGTAACGACAACACTACATTCAGCATACTGCAAACGGAGGAAACGTATGGCTTCACCAGCCCAGGATCTCATGAGTACCATTGTCAGTCTCTGCAAACGGAGAGGATTCATCTTTCAATCAAGCGAAATTTACGGCGGACTGAACAGCTGCTGGGATTACGGCCCTCTCGGTGTCGAGCTCAAACGTAATGTCAAGGAAGCCTGGTGGCGTTCGATGGTAACCAACCGTCGTGACATCGTCGGCCTCGACGCGTCAATCCTCATGCACCCCAAAGTCTGGGAAGCGTCGGGCCACCTTGCGGGTTTCACCGATCCGCTTGTCGACTGCAAAAAGTGCAAAGCCCGCTTCCGCGCCGACCATCTCGAAAGTCTCGATAAATGTCCGAACTGCGGCGGAGAATTCACCGAAGTGCGTAAATTCAACCTGATGTTCAAAACGTTCATGGGACCGGTGGAAGACAGTTCGGCCACCGTCTTCATGCGCCCCGAAACCGCACAGGGAATTTTCGTCAATTTTCTCAACGTACAACAGTCCTCGCGCCTCAAACCGCCCTTCGGCATCGCACAAATCGGAAAAAGTTTCCGCAACGAAATCACTCCGGGAAACTTCACGTACCGTACCCGTGAATTCGAACAGATGGAAATGGAGTTCTTCGTTCCGCCCGCCGAGGATGCACCGTGGTACGATTACTGGAAAAACGCCCGCCGTGACTGGTATACCGAATACGGCATCAAAGCCGAAAACCTCCGCCTGCGGGAACATGAAAAAGACGAGCTTGCTCACTATGCCAAAGGGTGCGCCGATGTTGAATACAAGTTTCCCTTCGGCTGGAGCGAACTTGAAGGCATCGCGAACCGTACCGACTTCGATCTCAAGCGCCACAGTGAAGCAAGCGGCAAGAGTCTCGCGTATTTTGACAACGGCACCAACAGTCACTACTTTCCCTTCGTGATCGAACCGGCTGCAGGTGCCGACCGGGCAACCCTGGCGTTTCTCATCGACGCATACGATGTCGAAGGCGAGGGCAATGACGCACGAACGGTTCTTCGGTTCCATCCGTCAATCGCTCCGATCAAGGCGGCAGTGCTGCCTCTTGTCAAAAAGGACGGCATGCCCGAAAAAGCGGACGTCATCTACAATGACCTCCTCGCCAATTCGATCAAGTCATTTTACGACCAGACCGCGGCAATCGGACGGCGCTATGCACGACAGGACGAAGCGGGAACCCCCTTCTGCATTACCATTGATACCCAGACGCTCACCGACGACACGGTTACCATCCGTGAACGCGACAGCAGGGAACAGTACCGTGTCGCTTCGACGCAGGTGGTCGAAGTTCTCAAAAAGAAACTTACAGGAGCACTACGATGAAGCGCATTGCCGTTGTGATGGGCGGTCCGTCTGCGGAAAACGAAGTATCGCTGCGATCGGGAATCGAAGTTCTGCGCCACATCGACCACGGCACCTGGCAGGTACGGGCCGTGGTGATCACGCAGGAGAAACGGTTTTACTTCTGCAACTGCGCTGCAGGCATGTTCCCGGATGAACTGGATATCTGCCGCCCCGAATCGTCGAAGCGCATGCACGGTCCGCATTCGGGTGCCGATGCCGCGGCGGTATGGGAATCGTGCGATGCGGTATTCAACGCCATGCACGGTTCGTTCGGAGAAGACGGTGTCTTTCAGGGGTACCTCGAAAGTATCGGACTCCCCTACACCGGCTCAGGTGTCTATGCAAGCGCTGTCGCCATGAACAAGATCACTTCCAAACAGCTGTATCGGCTCAGCGGTCTCACCGTAGCACCGTCAATGATTTACGGAAAACAGTTCCCGCAGAACTCCATTGATCGGATTGCAGAGCAAATCGGCTTTCCCTGCTTTGTCAAATGTCCGCAATCCGGTTCAAGCCGGCTCATGGGACGCGCGACCTCATTTGAAGAACTTACGGCCCAACTTTCCGAATTTTCTTCCTACGCCGACGAAATCATGGTTGAAAAATCGATAACGGGAACCGAATTTACCTGCGGCGTTCTTGACAAAGAGAACGGAGAGACCTTCGCGCTTCCGCCCATCGAGATCAGGCCCAAAGACACGTTTTTCACTTTTGATGCAAAATACAAAACCGGCGGCTCCGACGAAATCGTTCCGGCACCGTTCCCGGAAGAAATCCTGTCACAAATCCGCACCATCGCGCTTATTGCGCATAAAGCATGCGGCTGCAGCGGCATTTCCCGTACCGACATGATCATGGCCGACGGCCTCTTCTACGTGCTCGAAACCAATACCCTTCCCGGCCTCACATCCACTTCACTCATTCCGAAGGCATTCAAGGCTGCAGGCGGTACGTACAGCGGCCTTATCGACCTTCTCATCCGGCAGGCGCTTACATCCGCCGCACCGGGGCAATCATGAGCATCATCGTCGGCATCGATACGTCATCGACCGATCTTGGAATCGGCATTTACAGGGACGGTATGCCGCTCGCATCCTATTCACGTTATATCGGAAATTCACATGCAGAGCACCTCACGCCGCTTCTGGCAACGCTCCTTCAGACAAACGGAATTCCGCCGCATACCGTGAGACAGATTGCCATCGCCGAAGGACCGGGGTCATTTACCGGACTCCGCATCGGAATTGCCTTTGTCAAAGGTTTCGCCGCCGGGGTGAATGCGCGGGTGCTCCCGGTTTCCTCACTGGAAATTCTTGCCTATGCGGCACGTACGGTACCCGGCTCCGTCATATCCGCCATTGACGCCCGCAACGGCGACATCTTCTCCGCCGGTTTCAGAAGTGATGGATACCGGCTGCACCGCAACACACCCGATACCGTCGTGACCCGTAAACAGTTTCTCTCCGGCCTTTCAGACGACGACATTATCGTCACCGACACACTCGGTTATGCGCGCAGCTGTGCGTTCACGTCCCTTCCTGAAGGATGCCGGCATCTTCCGGTTTCGGTCAATCCGCTGCAACGCGGTCTTATCTGTGCGTCAACAGGTGTGATTGCATCCGGTAATGAACAGCTCTGGTTGCACCATACCGAGCTCCAGCCGAAGTACCTGCGCCGCTCCACTCCCGAACTGCGACGCGAACGGGAAGGATCTCCGTCATGAGTTCAGTCGTCATCATCACTATGCTCTCTCTCTCGTGCACGGCACTGTTCATCGCGCTGGTAATTCTTCTTTATCGTAAATTTCCCCTCCATCTCATCTACCGGAGTAAAATCGGTCTCCAGGAGATGTTCGACGCCATCGGCGACCCGCTCATTGTCATCGGCGACGACTTCACCGTTCGAAGAGCAAACCGGTCATATACCGACCTGATAAAGGCATCGTTTCCAGAAACCGTAGGGCAGAAATGCTATACACTTCTGCGGGGCAGAACCTCACCCTGTAAAGATTGTCTTCTTAAAGAGTCAATCGTCGCAGGTAAAACCAAGGAGATCTCCCGTACCGACCACCCTTCAGGCACAGGTACGATATCCATCACCTTTTCACCGTTCATGCTCTCACAGTCTCCCGATGAAACATCTGTCATTGAACACATCCGTGACATTACCGTTCTCGAGAATCTGAAACACGACCTTGAAATTAAAAACCGTTCACTCGCGCACACAATGAAACACCTCAAGGAAGCGCAGCAGAATATCCGTGACGAACTCCAGCTTGCCCGCCGGATCCAGCAGGGAATTCTGCCCACAGCCGCCCCTGATACCCCACACCTCAAAATCGCCCATATGTATCATCCGGTTACCGATGTCGGCGGTGATATCTATGATTTCATCTGTTACGATTCCGGCCATATCGGCATCTTCATCGGTGATGCATCGGGACACGGCTTGTCTGCGGCGTTTGTCGGTACCATCTCGAAAATGTCGTTGTACAATCATGGTAAAAAGGAGATTCCGGTCGAATCGCTTGTATCAAAAATCAACGAAGACCTCATTAACAATGTCCACACCGGACACTACCTCACCTGTTTCTGGGGCATTTTCAATTTCGAAAAGCGTACCTTCACTTTCTGTCGGGCCGGTCACCCCATGCCGGTACAGGTTAAAAAGGACGGTACCATTCATGAGCTCACAACGCCCGGTACCTTCATCGGAATACTCCCCGGTTCCGTTTTCTCCAGTGCAACCGTGCCTTTCGAACCCGGTGACCGTTTCTATCTCTTTACCGACGGCATCTATGAAGTTGACGAACCCAACACCAGTGGAAAACATTCCCTGCTCGGTTATGACCGCTTCAGTTCGATTCTGGCATCATGCAATTCGGTGCCGTTCAGTAAGGTCATGTCACATTTCCGAAAAACACTCGGTAACTACACGTATGAAGATGACTATACACTGATCGCCATTGAAACCACCGGACGATGAAATACACTGCAGCACTACATTTCACCGCGTATGCAATCGCAACCTTTCTGGTTGTCACACCACTCTTTGCATCCGATGATGATACCACCACGGCAAACATTTCTGCGCCGCATCAACCAGATACGATCACGGTAACAGACACGATTGCACAGCCAAAGGAGTCCGTCTCCCTCCCCGTCCCTGACAGCCTTGCGGTGGTCGACAGTCTGCAAAACAATAGCACACCGGATGATTCTTTACAGGATAGAAATACGCCGGTCGAATCCGTAGATACCGCTGGCGGATCCCTCATGACACGGCCACAATCCGATTCAAGTGCAGGCGATACTACACGTCTTGCCGACGGAACTTCATTTGAAGCGGAATTCGGGTGGTCGCTCGGCAGTTTCGCACTCACCGATTACTGGGAGCGGGCCCTGCCCGACTCCCTCGGCAGTTTCGGCCTCTCGACAACATCCTTCAAACCGGATACAGGAATCGATCTAACGGGTATCGCCCTTTACGACACGGCAGCTCTAATCTATACAGTAAAAGAACAACCGTCAATTTACACCATGAGTTTTCCTATAGCATTCTCAGTCATATCGCTCACGGAAAAACGACGGTTCACCTTCTCCCTGCGCGGCTCATGGATGCGTAAGGTGCTTATCTCCTCCATCGGATTCAGGGACGACACATCCGGCGCAAAGGTTGACTACCGGCAATCAATAAATGTGTACTCGCTGTTTCTCTCGACATCATACGGCACCCGCATCCCCGAGGAATATTTTTCCGTGGACGGAATCGAACGCTGTTATTTTACCGCTGGAATCGATCTCTCCCCCCTGATTGCTGCAAAAATCGCATCGGATGCCTCGGCCACCATAAAAAACGAGCGGTTAAACGCAATCCGCATGCAGTGTGCAGAGCCTTATCGTTCCCTTCATGGTGGTGCGGCTGCAATGAGATTCGGCTTGAGCATGCTCAAACGTATCAACCGGACAAGTGCGACGGATGTTTCCCTTACCTACAGCGTCCAGGCATACGGCTATTTCTTTCAGGATGGAAATCGAATGACTATCAGGGACATCCACCCGGGTTATGCCCATAAAGACCGCCCGCTCTTCTGGATTTCGAACCGGTTCGAAATAGCCATTGCACTACTGCACCAGCCACGCACCGAAACCAATAACCAATGAAACGGTACAGTTCCGACATTGAAAAGGTATATACCGTTCTTGCGGGAGAATTCAAAAAGCATCGAATGCCGGTTGTCGATCTGATTGAGATGCAGACCCGTGATCCGTTCAAGGTTCTGGTTGCCACCATCCTCAGTGCCAGAACGAAAGATCAGACAACCACGACAGCAGCAAGGCATCTTTTCGAACGCGTTTCGACACCACAGGATCTGGCATCACTTCCTGTCAGGACAATCGAGGAACTCATCTACCCCGTCGGATTTTACCATGACAAGGCCCGCCATCTTGCAGCACTTCCTGGTACACTCACCGAATTGTTCAACGGCGTCATTCCCGATTCTGTCGAGGAGCTGATCAGACTCCCGGGAGTCGGAAGAAAGACCGCCAACCTCGTCGTTGCCGTTGCCTTCGGTAAGCCTGCCGTATGCGTTGACATTCACGTCCACCGCATTTTCAACCGCCTGGGGTTTCTTGCCACGAAATCACCGTTGCAGACCGAAATGACACTGCGGAAGCACCTCCCGGTACGCTTCTGGACAACGTTCAACTCCTATTTTGTTTCATTCGGACAACATCGCTGTACTCCGATACATCCGCACTGTTCAACATGTCCGATTGCCTCTTGGTGCGCACGGAAAGGCGTGTCCGCTCCACGTTAATACCATTTATAACTGATACAATTACACACGTGGACATAGGTTTCCGCTGTCAACGCATCAAGAGGTTCAACACGCGGAAACCATCATACATCCTCGCCGGTACCCTTCAGTAAAATCCTGTTATTTTCTTTTCCCGAACGTTGTTTTATGATATAATAGTTCACGAGGTGGGATACATCTTCGGTTATTTGATAAAAACAGGTACACCCGTTTAACATTGAAGTATATTACTAGTGTGCAATTTCCGCTGCACGCTGGAGGAAAGATGAAAAAATTACTGGTTGCTGCGCTTATAAGCGTCGTCATTGCTATTTCGCATACTCATGCCGGCGAAAAATTTCTGACGTTCTCGGGAAAAATCACTTACTGTAACGATGAAAACAGGAGTATTGTCGCCCAAAACGACAAAAAAGAAATCTCTTTTTTCGTCGCCGGGTCGGTTTTTCACGACGACAGTAAAATCGAAATGGCTGAATTATCAAAGGGGTGCACCGTTAACATCACCTATCAAAAACATAAGAGACGCTTTATCGCCAATCGCGTCGATGTACAGGATTGCCAGGATACCCACCAATAAAAAAAGGGAGGGCATTCAACCCTCCCCCCTGTAAACAAATGGTAATCCTGATTTAACGGTCACACCTCCGAAAAAACAATATTCGTTTCGATCGATTCGGCTTCAGCAACTTCCATTGTCTGATGTTCCTGCGGCTGTTCATACTCTCGTTCAGGTGCATAGTAGGACATAAGTGCGGCCCAAAGTGCTTTGCGAACATTCTGACCGCTCTCTTCAGTTTTAAAGGTTAACCAGATCGTACAGCTCTTTTCATCAGCAGCATTCATCCTGATCGGCAAGCCGAACTGTTCGCTTTCAGTCGTGCTGTGCTTGAGTTCAACAATTCTGCCGAAAGATACGATACTTGCCAGATCCATGCTGTCACCTTTGCATCGGAACAGATGAGGCTTGACGGTTCCGAGCATGGCACCAAGCAATCCACGAGACTTCCGGGCTGCCTCTTCAGTCTTGAATCTGCAAAACGCCGATCCACGAACCGTGGTAATCCGGAAATAATGTGAATAACCGTTTTTCTGTTTTTCTTCCGGAAGTTCCGTTACCGCTCCTGCATGAATGACGTGTGCAACGAGGAAACTTTCCGACGCCGAACTGAAGATTGTGTTTTGCATTTTGGCTCCCTTTCCTGAGAGTTGTGGTGGTTTTGTTAAGTACCCACCTACTTTTGCAAGGATCATGCCACGGGGAAACATTTGAAAATGATCAAACTACAGCAGGAAGAATCACTATACATCCTTCTGTTTAGCAGTTATGCAACTATTTGTCTTATCCGGTTGCAAAAACGCAATGTTGGAGTAAATGTTGATAACTTTCCAAATATGTTGATAAGTTGTTAACTACCGAAGTCAACCTGGAGATTTTTTCTTAGAAGAACGCATAGTTAGACCTAAATGTCTAAGTGCCAACACCGGATGGTACAGGAGCATACGGGGACCACTGAATCGCATCACCTCTTTGATTCTCTCGCGCATTGCAGGTCTATAGCAATGGATGGTGCAATGTAAGCATGCCGGTTTGTTTTTACCGAACGGACAGCTCTCCCTGCGCTCACGCGCATAATCAAGCAAAGCAGAACAATCTGAACACAATGATTGCCCTGTCGTATGATGTTTCTTTTCGCAAAAAAGTGTAACCATTGCTATAATGGTTCTGACATCCACAGGTAACCGATGCAACACTAACGAACACCATCTGTTTTCTGTAGTGGTTCAGGAATGATAAAAAAAGCACCCGCAGCTGAATGAGTATTTTGACCGTTTTGCCTTCTCCCTGCAACATCGAACAGATTACCTTCCGGCAAACGGGAAAATGTATTGACCATAATAACCCCGGTTGTGCCCTGTGATGACACAATTTGTTTGATGTTTCCGCAAAGGAACGGCGTATGCACACCAGTTGCTGCAGTCAGGGCACGATAAAACACACGTGCAATGGTGTCCGATGCCACACGGTCAGGATGCACTCCATCAGAGAAATGCGATCCAAATGGAAGAAGAGGTGTATTTGCGTCAATCAGAGGTAGATCGCGTTCTTCAGCAATATCCTTGATGATAACAGCTTCAAGCTTCAGAACACTGTCACGAATCCCGTACATTGTCTTAAATACCGGAACCGGCAGAACAACAAAAATCTTCGGTTGTGACGGCAGAGCAATGAAGGTATCAATCATCGCCAGGTAATCGGTTTTAAATTCATTGTGATGAGTATCCCAGTTCTGCGACTTGGTATCATTAGTTCCGAGCTTGATGGTAACAATGTCCGGTTTTGACTGGAGAGCCTGGGAGAGTTTCCCCTTTGTCCAGTACGGGCTGTCACCCTTCTTGAGTAATGTCGTTCCGCTCGATCCGTAGTTACCGACCACATACCCTGATCCGAGCAATTTCTGAAGGTAGGATGGATAATTATTATTGCCTTCAGTAATGCTATTGCCGACACAGGAGATTCGTATCGCTTCGGCACCACGTATAGTTGTTACTGTCAGTGCAAAAAACATTATAAATTTCAGTACGATACTCATGGTCTCCCCTTTTTATTCTGTTCAATGAACCAATTGATAAGCCTTCGTGAAATGCTTTTTCCTTCGGGTATTGCGGGAAGCTCGTCTGCCCTGAACCAGTCGGCATGCAGAAGTTCCTTACCATCAACCTGAATGATTCCTCCGGTATATCGTGCAGTAAATCCGATCATTAGCGAATCGGGAAACGGCCAGGGTTGAGACCCGAAATAGGTGACTGAGTCAATATCGATACCTGTCTCCTCCTTAACCTCACGCAGAACACACTGTTCGAGTGTCTCCCCGGGATCGACGAATCCTGCTATGACACTGTATAGTTTTTCCGGAAATCGTCCGGAATGCCCAAGCAGGATCCGGTCTCCATTCACCACTGCGACAATGATCGCCGGTGAAATTTTCGGATACTGCACATGGCCGCAACTGCCGCAGATTTTGGCTGGTTCGGTTTCGGAAAGCGTTGTGGCCCTACCGCACTTTCCACAAAACAGGGTGTTTCCAAACCACCGCGTAACATGCAGGCCACAGAGTACCGTCATAAATTGATCATCAGATATCGTGAAAAAAAGACTGCGGATCGAAACGTACGTAAGCCCGGGGATATCTGTCACGACTTCCGTACTCTCGCGTCCGGCAAAACAGATATGTCCATCCGACGTACCGAATGTGAAGAGTAGTGGAACCGATACACCTGCACCCCGTACGTCACTCAACAATGGAACGGTAACAACCTCCCCATCTCTTCTAACTAACAATCTATCCTGATGGAAAAGAAATACTGATCCGTCGTCAGGTTGTTGTTTCTCCTGAAAAAGCGAAAAGACAAAAGACACATCTCCCCCGTTTTCGCAAAATACATCAATGATTAACTATGATTAATTAATCTGTTTTATTGAAAATATGTATTGGCACCGGTATCATGAAAAGTGTCGGAGTCATTAACAGGTCGTTTGATTCCTGTTTTGAAACTACATTCCACAATAAGCAGATTTAGGTTTGAACGTACTTGTCTAGTATAACTTGTCCAATTATTTTAGGGTAAAAGTGAGACCACCCGGCATTTGGCACCATATAAGGAGTGTTCTATGACGATGCGCAGTCGGACAACCGTCACTTTAATTACAGGCATACTGCTCTCTGCAGCTGCAATTTCTTCTCAGAATATGACCGACTGGGCCGGACAAGTTTTCCCGCCTGATCATGCTCTCAACATGCCGATCGACAGCCTGCCG